>Ga0182024_10008100_pt1 | contig 22356 bp, 16 predicted proteins | sample P32metaG_FD_120480 | JGI IMG/M metagenome (GOLD analysis project Ga0182024, IMG submission 120480) | Permafrost microbial communities from Stordalen Mire, Sweden - P3-2 metaG (Illumina Assembly) | ecosystem: Environmental > Terrestrial > Soil > Wetlands > Permafrost | place: Sweden: Stordalen... | reverse complement strand
CTGTTCCGGAAATGCGGAACCTGAGACAACCAGCAGTCGGGCTGAAGGCGAACTCAACTCGTCGGGCAGGTGGTCGGCGTCCACGAAGCGCGCATTCGGCAGTACGGCCGAAAGATTAGCCGGCAGAGCAGCCGAACTATCCACTAACGGCAGGCCTTGGTCCTGGAGAATGATGATGGTGGTGGATGACGATGGCTGGGCTTGCGTGTTCATTCCAAACCAGAAAGCAACGACGAAAACCATAAGCAAAAAGCGGCGCATTCTGCTCCTCCATGACTGCTAGAAAACCTGATCTCAATGGAATAACGTTATTCAACGCTGAATTGTGCGGATTATTTCTACCACACGAATTGGGACCGAGGGCCAGTATTTCCGCTCTCCGACTTCGCGCCGGGCTATAATGCTGCGGGACTTCAGGTCGAAATGAGTTATCTTTGCTGAACTTCAGGTGAACCGAATATGGCGCTAGACACTGCCCAACCCTCCAACGTGACTACGAGTGAAGCCCCAGCGAATTACGGGACTCCACTCACCGTCGTCACCACGCTGTTTTTCATGTGGGGATCGCTCACATCGTTGAACGATGTGCTGATTCCGCACTTCCAGCATGTTTTCAAGCTCAATCTGGCGTTTAGCATGTTGGTCCAGACGGCATTCTTTTCATCCTACTTCGTGTTTTCTGTTCCTTCCGCCAAAATCATCGATTGGATGGGTTATCAGAAAGCCATGGTGACCGGCTTGTTGGTCATGGGGCTGGGTGCCTTCTTGTTTGTTCCAGCCGCAAAGGTGCCTTCGTTTGGTTTGTTTCTGACGGCACTCATTGTTCTCGCCGCGGGAATTACGCTGCTGCAAGTTGCAGCGAACCCTTACGTGGCTGTGCTGGGAAGGCCTGAAACCGCATCGAGCCGCCTGAACCTGACGCAAGCTTTTAATTCACTGGGGACAACGATCGCTCCCTGGGTCGGTGGCTTTTTCATTCTGACCTCCGCGGCTACAGCCATGAGCGAAAGCCCGCTTCAGCAGGCGGCCTCAGTAATCAAGCCGTACGTCGGACTAGGCATTGCCCTCACGCTACTTGCCGTTGTGATCGCCAGCTTCAAACTTCCGAAGATTGCGTCCGCCGAACACCGCATCGGCGAAAAGGTCAACGACTCCATCTGGAAGCACCCCAGTCTGATTTACGGCGCCGTCGGGATCTTCGTGTACGTGGGTGCGGAAGTTGCCATCGGGAGCTCCATCGCAAATTATCTGGCGCTGGACAATATTGGCCACCTGGTATCGCCCTCCAGTTTCCCCGATACTGCCCTTCGCTATCAGGAAGCTGCGCGAGCCGCGGCGAAGTACATTTCTCTGTACTGGGGAGGCGCCATGGTAGGCCGTTTCATAGGATCGGCGATCCTGCAGAAGATCAAGACCGGACCCGTGCTGGCGGTGTGCTCGGTGATGGCGGCACTCCTGGTAACGGTCTCCGTCCTGAGCAATGGCCCGGTGGCGATGTGGTCCATTCTCCTGGTCGGTTTCTTCAACTCCATTATGTTCCCGAGTATTTTTACCCTAGGCATCGCTGAACTTGGCCCGCTTACTGGCGACGGCTCGGGCGTAATGATCATGGCCATCGTAGGTGGTGCGGCGATCCCGTGGATCGTGGGAAGGATTGGTGACGTGATCAATGCCAAGTCCTATGGGGGGGCAATCTGGGGCCAGGGAATTCATTATGCTCTCATCGTTGCTACCATCTGCTACCTCTACCTCCTGTTCTTTGCCGTAAGCGGATCGAAACCCAACAGCGAACGCTACGCCAAGGCTTAGCTCGGGACGGCTCCAATAGCGCGCCAGACGTATTCGGAGAAATGCGTGATCGTACCAGCAACAAAAGAGGATGAGTTCGTCATTGGCGTGGATGTCGGCGGCACCAAGGTTGCCGCTGGGATCGTCACTGCCGCCGGCGAAATCAGAAATCAGACCCGCACACCGATGATCGCCAATGGCGATGCTGCTACCGGATTTGCGGCTGTAAAGTCTGCCATCGACTGGTTATTCGCAAGCGCCCCGAAGACGACCATCCGTGCCATTGGAGTCTGCGCGCCAGGACCGCTCGATCCGAACACGGGCGTGGTGATCAATCCTCCCAATCTTCCTTGCTGGCGCAATTTTCCCTTGGCTGCCGAACTGGCGGACCTCTATAGTGTGCCGGTCAAGATTGACAACGACGCCAATGCAGCTGCCCTGGCAGAGGCCCAATGGGGTGCAGGGCGCGGCTATCGCAATGTCTTCTATGCCAGCATCGGCACGGGCATTGGAACCGGCATTGTATTTGACGGACGCATCTACCACGGTCGCACCGGAGCGGCAGCCGAAGGTGGCCACGTGAGCATTGATTATCGCGGACCCCGCTGCAAATGCGGCAAACCGGGCTGCATTGAGATCCTGGCCTCAGGCACTGCGATCGCGGAAAGTGCGCGCAAGAGACTTTCGTCGAAAGATACTCGATCGGCCATACTTGATTTGGCCCAGGGAAATATCGAAGCCGTCACCTCGGAGATGGTGGGCCAAGCTTATGAGAGTGGCGATCCCATCGCGAAGCAGGTTGTGCAAAATACGGTCGAAGTATTGTCCCTATGGCTGAGCAACATCGTGGATTTGCTTGAACCCGATGTGATGATTCTTGGCGGCGGCGTAGCGGCGATGCTTAGTTCGTCCTTTGACGAAATCCGCAACCGCATCCAACCATACTGTGTCAATTCGCGCAGCGGGGAAATCCCGCTGCTCCAGGCACGCTACGGCGCGGATGCTGGCATCGCTGGCGGGGCAGCACTCTGTTAGGGAGTTCGTGTCTCCAAATATTCGCTCAGTTACCAAGACTGAACATTCCCCAAAATGCTCGTGGAGAGTAAACGTTATCATTAAGAGATGGGCGCGGGTTTGCGCCCACGCTTGGACTACGATGAAGCGCCGTAAACGTTCACTTTTTACTCAGGAGGTCACTCGATTTTGATGAGCACAGCAGAATGTACGTTAGGCTTCGTGAAACACCCGAGGGGGCCCATGAAAAAGCTGTCCATCCTTGTCGCACTCATCACCCACGACAATGATTTTCAGCAGGAGCAGGCAGCCGTTGCGGAAGCAACAGCTCGCAAGCTTGACCTTGCCATCAAAATTATCTACGCCGGAAATGACGGAGTGAACCAAAGCCTCCAACTCGTCCAGGCGATACAAGTATCTCCAGATGTGCGGCCTGACGCCATTATCGTGGAACCAGTCGGCAGCGCCATGCCCCAGGTTGCTCATGCCGCGGCCCTCGCCGGAATTGGATGGGTGGTGCTCAACCGGAACGTAGACTACGTTGGCGAACTCCGCAGAAAGTGTTCCTGTCCAGTCCTCGGCGCTGGGGACGAGGAGAGCGATCCAAGAGTGGGTCGAGGGTAGTGAGCGCGAGCGATTGCTGAATCTTCCGTTTACCGGCCGTCATGGCGTTCCGCGCAAAGGACAGGCATGCGTGCAACGTGGGACCCTGGCGGCCACCGAGGTTACCCCTCCGATGACAGGACAGGCGCTTGAAATGCGGGCCGCCGCCATTCGATCCAAGACCCAACCCCCGGAACATACGTTCACAGTTGCAACTTCCCATCCTCCAATCAATGAATTAGGCGCGAAGAACCGATTTTCGTCTGCTCACTAGTGACGAACAGCGGTTTACAGATTGTCGGCTTACATCGGGAAGCGATCTGATTTGTTATCGGGACGCAACTCATGTTTGCGTAAACGTTTTCTCGCTTTGTGGTATGATTCCTCGGATTTTTCCCCAACGAGCCCTCTATGAAAATGTCAGGTAATTTTTCGCTGCCGTTTTTTTCTGTGCTTTTTGTCGCACTCTTCGCAAGTCTTTCTCCGGGGCAAGGGACAACCCAACCGTCCCCAGCCTCTGCTGAACCGTCGGCGATTTCGATCGGCGGGGTGCCCGTCGTCACTCTGCAGCGTCCAGTGTCCAAAGACCAGGACAAGCCGCGATTTCTCGGCGCCACAATCGCACCGGGGCGTGGCATGAACCTGCTGCAACTCCGGGCGTATCTTCCCGGCAAGGGTGAAGTGAGTCTGTTGAATCCAACCTCCCTTTCTGAAGACAAGAAGACTCTGGATGAGGGCGATGACGAATTTGGCAATAAGGGCTTCCAGGTGGGGGCTGGCATCCTGCTGCCCTATGCAAACCGGATTCGTGGAACGTTGTCCCAGGATGGAAAAACAATTACTACTAGCATCGCAGGAAAGACTGTGGCCCTGCCCGCCAATTGGCATGGGAAGAATCCCGGCGCGGAAGTCCTCGCCATGCACGGCCTGATTTTGTCCGCGAAGTTTACAGACGTTCACGAAAAGAATGGACCCAAAGAGTCCAGCGTGTCAGGCATGCTCCACGGTGGAGATTTTGGCGGCCACTGGCTGTCCAAAACCGACGTCTCGGTAAAGACGGTACTGAAAGATGACGCACTGGAAATCAATGTTACGGCGAAGAATGTTGGGAAAGAACTTTTACCGATCGGCATCGCGTTCCATCCATGGTTTCTTTTCCCCAGTGGTATGCGGCAGCAGGCAAAATTGTATGTCCCCGCTGACCAGCGGGCGCTGGTCAATAACTACGATGACGTCGTACCCACCGGCAAGATCGAGTCGGTCAAAGGCACACCTGACGACTTTACCACGCCCGGTGGCACCGCGCTCGGCAGCTTGTTCATGGACGACAATTTCCTCAACATCCAGCACGATAAGGATGGAAGCGCCGCGGTGGAGATCATCGATCCAGCTGCAGGTTACGGGTTGCGCATCGTTTCATTGTCGCCAGAGGTCAAGGCCTTTCAGGTCTATGCGCCACCAGACAGGAACATCATCGTCGTAGAGCCGCAGATCAATCTTGCCGATCCATACAACCCGATTTGGGGCAAAACAGACACAGGAATGGTATTACTGGATCCCGGTCATTCCGTTTCCTGGCGGGTGCGGTTGGAATTATTCATTCCGCCTAAAAACTAGGCAAACGCTGAGAGCCACAATCAGGGATGGGGCTCATAGGGCTTCCCTCCTTCTGTTCCCCCGACTGTCTTGCGATATCGGGGACAACCGAAACGCGCAACAGTTCAAGACGGCGAAACCAAGATAAAACGGGACCGCCTTCCCGCCGAGCCTCCAGATTCGTCACAACACCGCCGTTTCCTCAATCAGACGCCCTTCAGAGAAGCGAGACAAACTCAAGAGCGAGGTGTCCACCATAGAACACTTCCCGGTCATAATAATATCCGACAGAATCTTCCCGGTTGCAGGGGCATGCATCACACCGTGACCGCTGAATCCGTTCGCAAGAAACAATCCCGCGCGGTCAACCACCGGCCCGAGAATCGGATGATGGTCAGGCGTCATCTCGTAGAGTCCCGCCCAAGCTCGCTTCGGATTCACCGCGAGATTCTCAAAAACAGGGACTCGCCCCGCTGCCCGAGTAAGGATCTTTTCCACAAAAGCAGGATCGAAATCCGTCTTGTAGCCCGGCGTTTCCTCGGGATCGTTCCATGCCAGCAGGAATCCCAGTCCCTCTGGACGGAAGTGGAACCCGTTGGACATATCAATAATCATCGGTGCGCTGTGCGGAAACTGGTCGAACGGCTCGGTTGGCACCAGCATCCGCCGCAGCGGTTCCACGGGCAGATTCACCCCCGCCATTTTCGCGACTTGCGCCGACCACGCACCGGCGCAGTTCACGATCGTCCGGGTAGCAACGTGCCCACGCTTTGTCTCCGCGCCGGAAACTCCCTTTTCGTCGCACGTAATACCGGTAACTTCGGCGTTCTTCCAAAGCTTCGTACCATGGTCCACCGCCCAGCTCATGAAACCGGTCATCGCGCTGTAAGGATCGACGAAACCGTCCGTTGCGCAGAAACTTCCACCTGCGATGTCGTCCGCACGCAACTGCGGAAACATCTTCTGGATGTCCTCGCCCGTGAGGACGTGAACATTCTTCAGACCCAGATTCACTTGACGCTCATAATTGTTGCGCAAATAGGCCATGTGCCTTTCGCTTGTCGCACAGAATAAGTATCCCTGGGGTCGGTAGCCTGAAGGATGTCCCAACCGCTCGGCAAAATTCGCGTAGAACGGAATTGAATAGAGTGACAACTGGATGTTCACCGACGTGGAAAATTGCGCCCGAACACCGCCCATACTTTTGCCAGTGGAACCTTTGCCCTGAGTGGTTTCGCGCTCGATCACCAGGATGTTCTTGCAGCCCGCCGCAGTCAGGTGGTAGGCGATGCTGGACCCGACGATACCGCCGCCGATGATCACTACATTTGCAGTTTCCACTAGAAACGCTTTCGTCAATCTGCCAAGCTAATGATTGTTTTGATCTTAATAAGAGGATCGGTATCTTACTTCTTCAGTAGAGTCTTTTGAGAATCAATCCAACGATCAATCTTTGTTTCCAGCAAATCGAGTGGAAGAGCGCCTTCATTCAGTACCGCATCGTGGAAGGAACGAATATCGAAATTGTCGCCGAGTTCCTTCCGGGCTCGTTCGCGGAGCTCGAGAATTTTCATTTTTCCGAGCTGGTAGGAAAGAGCCTGGGCAGGCCACGCAATGTAGCGGTCCACCTCGGTCTGAATGTTCGGTTCATCCATGGCAGTGTGCTGATGGAAGAAATCCACCATTTGTTCACGCGACCAGTGTTTGTAGTGCACTCCCGTGTCAACGACGAGGCGCACAGCACGCCACATCTCATTTTCCAGTCGTCCATATTCGCTATCGGGATCCTGGTAAAAGCCGACCTCCTTGCCTAACCGCTCTGAGTAGAATGCCCAGCCTTCCGTGTATGCGTTGTAGTTGACTCCGAATTTACGAAACGGCGGGAGGTCAGATAACTCCTGCATGATCGAGAACTGCAGATGGTGGCCCGGCACACCCTCGTGATAGGCGATGGCCTCCACATTCAGAAGGAGCCGACCCTGAGGGTTATATTCGTTCACGTTAATTCGACCCGGACGTGAACCATCGCCAGCTCCTAGGCTGTAGTCGGCAGGAACGGCGTCCGGGGCACGATATGCCTCCATTGGGACCACGGCCAACTTATTTTTTGGCAGCTTTCCAAACAGCTGCGGAAGTTTCGCGTACATCTGGTCAGCATAATGTTGGTACAGGTCAAATATTTGCTGGCCCGATTTCCCATAAAGCTGTGGATCTTTGCGAATGTGCTCATTGAAACTCTTCAAATCAGCGAAACCTTGTTGTTGAGCGACCGCGAGCATGTCGTGTTCGATCTGTGCAACGGTTTTGAGACCAAGCTGGTAGATCGATTCCGGATCCATATCGGTAGTGGTCATGCGATGAATGTCGAAGCGATAGCGGGCATCGCCATCCGGAAGCGCCCAGACGCCAAGCTCTGTACGACCTTTGGGAGCGTATTCGTCACGCAGAAAAGCTGCGAACTTCGCGTAAGCGGGCGCCACCTCGTTCTTCACTGCCGCGAAAATGGCATCTCGCAACTGTTTCTGGTCGTTTTCGCTAATCCTGGCAGGGAATTTGACTACGGGCTGGGTGAATGGACTCACCCCGAGAACATCGTCGGCAATGTTCTGCGCCTGAGTAGTGACCTTTTCCAAAAGATACCGAGGTGGCATGAGGTGGTCGCTCATGCCAAGCCGCATATTCGTCGTCACCTGGTCGAAAGCGCGGGGGAGTTGGTGCAGGCGGGACAGATAATTTTCGTAATCCTTGACGGTAACAAGAGGAACGTCGGATGGAAGGGACGCATCGTCAAGATGAACCCCGCCAAACTGAGTGACCGGCATCTCCCAGTCTTTGAATTTTGCGGAAGTGACCTCGTCGCGCAGCGTGCGGACCATGAGGACCTTATTCAGCTCTTCCTGCTCTGGAAAACTGGATGTATCGATCAATTCAAGACGATGAAGCATTTGCTCCGCGTGCGTCACCTGGTCTGCGAAGGACTTTGCGGAGTAATCACTTAATCGATCATTGTAGCGGCTGTCACCAGCCTGAGTCGCCAACTCGGGACTGACCTGAAGTTCGTATTCCCACTCTTCGTCGAGCAAAGCCTTCAATTGCGCCCGGCGACTCTCGACCGAGGTCTGAGCAAACACGCATGAGACCGCCGTGACGGTAAGAATTGCCGAACTAATAAAAGTGGAACGTCTGTTCATGAATGGAAGCTCCTCAGCTTCTGTAATGAATTCCGAACCGCAATGGCTTTTTGTCCAGGCGAGTGAGAGTTTATATCACAGAATGCGATAAGAGGATTCATGATCTGAACAATTGGACTAATAGGGGATTCCGAGCGGTCAGCCGCCTCGGAATAAAACAGGAGGTATCGAACGGACACCCCTCATCCTGGCCATGCGACTAGCGGCAGAAAGAAATCACATCCGTCTTGGAGACCATCAGCGCAATATCGGATTTTCTCGCGGGCTCACTTGCCGTTGTCGACCACCAAATTGTTCGTAACGGAAAATACCCCAGAGTCACTCTTGGATCGAGTTCCGGCCAGCGTTTTGTCCATCTCGGTGCCCACTGCCTCTTCCAGAGTTACATTCCCGTTCTTCACGATGATGTGAATCGGGGGGCACCGCCTGCAAAGCATACTGGCGGAGAGCATCATTCCCGTAAATCGCCCTGTAGATGGCCCGGCGAACGCGGTCATCGTTTGGTAAAAGGGGCAACACCTCGATTTGATTTACAAGCTTCTCCACCCCTTCAATGTGCTTTACGGCCGCTTCCGCATCCGACTTTACGGTGAGACGAGTCAATTATCCCAGCAGAGCCACCGTTGCATCTGGATCAACCTTGTAACTGAGATTGTCGAAGGCTCCGTAGTACGGAAGCAGCACGAGTTCATGGTGTACTTCCTTGATAATTCTCTAGCACCCCCTTCGGCCCGAGGCCTCTGGTCTGAGCATCATCCTGCGCCACAGTCAACAGGCAGCTGGATGTTAAAACAAGCGCCAAAGTGGTAATCAACAATCGTTTCATGGATCTTCTCCTAAGTTGGTTTCTAATACTTTCCGGCTGGCCCAACATCAAAGAAGGTTCTAGCCCGATCCGACGGTGAAAAACGAGATCTCAGTGTGTGCACGAAAAACGGCCAGGCGTTGGCCCAGCCGTCGTCCTGGTTGCGGATTCGGGTTACTTGGGGTTAGTGCTTCCGTCTACCGCGACGGCTTTGTCAGATGAGGGCTCGGTCGCCTTCCCCTGATCGTTTGCCTGATGAGTATACTTTCTTACCGCTGCGAGAAACGGCTCACTGCCCTCCGGAGGGGCTACTTGACCGCTGAGAATGTCGGCAAAAGGGACCATCTTACCGTAGAGAACGCGAGTTTCATCCTTGTCCTGAGTGATCGCTGAACCGTTCAAGTCGATGCCGGCGAAAATTCCGCGGGCCCGGGAATAGGTCAAAACTTCAGCCCGCATTTTCCAGTCGGTGTCGGCTGCCGCGTCGCGACCCACCGGCCCCGCTGCTGCGGACGCCTCCCCGCCAAGCTTGAATTTGCTGGCCAGCAGGTGCTGCATTCCCTGATCATTCATGATCACCATAACCAGATCCACTGCCTGTCCGCCGAGTTGCAAACCCCAGCTTCCGCCGGTGACAGTGATCGGCGCGGGAGCGCTCCAGCCATTGGCGGTTCTGCATGTCGCCACTCCTTTTCCGTGATTGCCGCCGAAGCCTATGGCAAACTTGAGCATCGATGGCACGACAGCGATGCACTTGGCATCGCCCATTACTTTGTCTGGAATGGCCTTGTCAGGTGTGGCCATAATTTCATTGAAAACGTCGGCCGAAGCTTCAATACGCTTGCTGATGTCAGACTGATCTTTGTCGGCCGCCGCCCAAGTCACGCTTGCCAGAAGCAGCATCACGCCGCCGAGCGCCAGGAGATATCTTGTTAGGACGTTACTTGCGAATCTCATATGCAACCTCTCCCTAATGCCCAAGTTGAGCACCAATAACTTCTTGCAGTTTTAAAACTCCCAGTATGAATTGTGATTCTATCCCTGCCGCGTTGCTATAAGGCCTTCTTAGAATGTACTAGCCCGCGACGAATTGCGGCAACGCCGGAGTGAACCGAACGAGCTGGCCCGGCCGATCAGTTTCGGTTGGACTGTCCCGACTACATGCTTGAGCGACTTCAACGGGTTCTTTCGAACGCCCCAGTATCTGCCGGATCCGAAGCTTCGCTTTGTGCAGTTGGGATTTCGAATTCCCCACAGAACACTCCAGCATTTGAGCGATTTCCTGGTGTTCATAGCCGTGCACTTCATGAAGAAGGAAGATAGCTCGATAGCCAGCCGGAAGTTCTTTGAGCGCGCGAATTAACGCCATACGATCGACGGTGCCGGAGAGACGATGGTCTTTGCCGCCATATTCGCGCCGCAGGGTCTTGCCATCTTCAGATCGTTCGTCTAACGAAACCTGGAGAGGCACTTTTTTGCGGAAGTGCATGAGAACGGTATTGACGGCAATGCGATGGAGCCACGTTGACAACGCCGAATCTCCACGGAAAGTGGACAGTTTCCGGAATACCTGCAAAAACGCCTCCTGTGTGAGGTCCTCGGCTTCCGCAATATTGTTGGTCATGCGAAGGCACAGTGAGTAAATACGGGCCTTGTGGGCATTGAACAAATCGGCAAATGCGTTCGAATCGCCTTCCTGGGCGCGCTTGATGATGCCCGGACTTAGCGGATCCATTATGCTCGGAGCATTCATTCGTATCTCTCCTCTAGTGGACTGTTGGCTTGCGAATGAATTCGCATTCTTGTTTTCACTTCGAAGAAGGTTTCAACAATACAGACACGTATCCCGAGGAGTCTGTGCAATATTGAGCACTTAACAGGGCTTCGGGAATCTCCTCAGTTTTGAGTGAATACGTCAGAACTCAAAAGCAACTTCGTTGCCACAGCGCTAAGTCTTTCTGTGTGAACAGACAATGCCTTGGATTGATATGTAGATTTTATCCAGTGGCAGGAATTAAGCGGGTCTCGACGGAGGACATGAAATCGTCAGAGTGAGAATAAAACTCGACCAACCAACCCGAACCTCGCTTCGATCATCGGACTTTATCGGCGGAAACGATATCAAGCCACTCGCCATGACTATTGTGGCAGCGCGAAAGCGACATAAACGCCGCCCGATGGGGACCTTGGGTCCTTCCCTCCTCCTGCGGCGATCACCACAAACTGCCGGCCATTGACTTCATACGTGGCTGGAGTTGCGTTTCCGGAAAATGGCAGGGCTGCTTCCCACAACAACGCACCGGTGGCCTTATCGAACGCGCGGAATTTTTTGTCGAAGTTTGTGGCTCCGATGAATACCAGCCCGCCCGCAGTCACGATCGGACCACCATAATTCTCCGTGCCAGCATTCTTCTGGCCCTTCGCGGCAAGTTCCGGATACTCACCCAGCGGAATCTTCCAGGCATATTCCCCTGTATTAAGGTTGATCGCGTTAAGCGTGCCCCAAGGAGGTGCGACTGCTGGATACCCGTCTGGATCCAGAATCTTGTGGTATCCGGTGAAGCGGTAGGTCATGCCAGGTGGCGGTGGTTCCGTACTCTCTACCTCTTTATTCTCACCGCTCGTGAGAAATCCCGTTAACGCGTTTAGCTGGTCGTCGTCCAGGTTAGGAAAGCCGGGCATTCGCCCCTTGCCCTGGCGAATGACACCAGCAATCTGGGGCGCAGTGAGCCGATCGCCCACGCCCGCGAGCGAAGGGAAGGTCGGTGGCGAACCAGCCAGATTGTCTTGATGACACACAGCGCATTGCCTCAAGTAAATCCCACGCCCGCCCGCTCCTCCGCCAGTATTCTCTGCAAGCGCTCCCGTCCATGCCACATCGTTTGCATTGACGTACAGAGTTCCAGTTTCAGGATCGGCAGCGGCGCCGCCCCACTCGGCGCCGCCATCGAAGCCGGGGAAAATCACGGTGTCTTTCCCGACGCTAAAAGGAACGAACTGTCCTTCGCTGCGGAATTTCCGAAAATGTTCGAGCGCCCATTGGTGAGCTTCCGGAGTCCGATTGGTCAGAAGGTGTTCGGTGAGCCGCTGGCGTGCGAAAGGTTCCGGCTTGGTTGGAAGCGGTTGCTCTGCCGCAGCAACTTCTCCCGGGACATCACTCGGAGGATACTTGCGGTATTCGATCGGAAACAGCGGTTTGCCATTCAGCCGATCAAAGAGATAAACAAATCCCTGCTTGGTCGTCTGGGCTACCGCATCAACATCCTTGCCGTCGCGCTTCACCGTCACAAGAACAGGAGGCGCGGGGAAATCCCGGTCCCAGATGTCGTGCCTCACCCCCTGAAAATGCCAGATTCTCTCGCCGGTTCCCGCATTCAGAGCAATCAGGCAGTTGGCAAAGAGATCGTCGCCCACTCGATTGGCTCCATAGAAATCCATGGCAGCGGACCCGGTGGGAACATAGACGATGCCCAGCTTAACATCGACTGTCATGCCCGCCCAGTTATTGGCCGCACCACTGTATGTCCAGGCATCTTTAGGCCAGGTGTCATAACCAAACTCGCCGGGATGCGGAATGGTATGGAATGACCAGCGGAGTTTCCCGGTCCGTACATCGTAGGCGCGAACGTCGCCGGGCGGCGCAGGAAGAGTTTCGGGGTTGCGGCCACCGACGATCAGCAGGTCCTGGTAGATGACTCCCGGGCTCGTCATATAAACGGATTGCGCGGCAGCAGGGCTGCGGCCCAGGTTCTCTCGAAGGTCGATTCGTCCGTGCTCTCCGAAGCCGGAGACTGGGTTGCCAGTCGCAGCATCCAAGGCATATACAAAGTTCATCACCCCAACCAGTATCCGCTTGTCGTTACCGCTGCCCCAGTAGGCAAGCCCGCGATCTGGCTGGGTACCTGGTATACCGGAGTCAAACTTCCACAAGAGCCTGCCGGTGCTGGCATTTAGGGCGAAGACTTTTTGTGTCGGCGTCAGCCCATAGAGCACGCCCTCCACAATAATTGGGCTGGTTTGCAGGCCGCCTTGCTCCTGGGTATCAAAGCTCCACGCAGCCACGAGCTGCTTTACATTGCTTCGATTGATTTGTGCGAGGGCTGAGTAGTGATTGTTCTCGGCTGCGCCGCCGTACACTGGCCAGTCCTGCTGTTCTTGTGTCGCGTTTGCTTTTTCGGACCTGATTGCGCCCGTACCCAGGTCGGCGGACGTGACAGGACATACCGAGAACGCCAGTAATGCGCAAATCGCCCGTATCTTCATATTTCCTGCCCACCCATTCAACGTCAAAAGATACCCGCCAGCGAAAACCCCGGGGGTTCGAGGTTCCTTCCCTATCGGTGGTGCGCCATCATCGTACGACAGTGGCGCGCGATCTGCTGTTCTTCCTGGGTGGGGACAATCTGGATCTTGTCTGCGGTGAGACCGAGACATTCGAGGCCGCGCGTAGCTGCAGACCGAATGTAATCGCTATGTTCTCCGATGCCGCCGGTAAAGACGAGAAGGTCCACGCCACCAAGGAGAGCAACGTAGGCACCGATCACCTTGCGTACGGAAACGGCAAAGACATCTAGCGCCAGGGTGGCATGTGGGTCGTCGGATTGGGCCCGTTCTCCCAGCGCCTTCACATCGCTTTCGCCAGAAGACAGAGCGAAGAGGCCGCTTTGATGGTTGAGCAAATCTTCAAGCTCGTCGGCACCCAGCTTCTCATTGCGCAGAAGATAGAGCAAGACGCCAGGGTCGAGATCGCCAGAGCGCGTACCCATAGGGATGCCGCCTGTAGGGGTAAGGCCCATGGTTGTGTCAACAGATACTCCGTTGCGAAGAGCGCAAAGGCTTGCTCCGTTACCGAGGTGCGCGAAGATGGCTCGTCCGGGAAGTTGCGCACCGAAGTGATGCACGATCGATTCGTAGGAGAGGCCGTGGAAACCGTAGCGTCGAATACCTGCGTCGAAGTAGCGCTGCGGGAGAGGTAGATGCGATGCCACCTCCGGCATGGTGCGGTGAAATGCATCGTCGAAGCAGGCATATTGTGCCACCGAATGAAAGATCGACTGCGCCGTCGCGATGAGCGATAGAGCCTGCGGAATGTGCAGGGGCGCGAAATGTGTGGCGGCCCGCAGTTGATCCAAGACCTGCGGCGTGATGAGTTGATGTGTGCGGAGATCGGGACCCCCGTGTACGACGCGATGGCCTACACCTGTCGGTGTGGTATGAATATGCTCACGGATTGCTGCAGCCAGAACCGTGAGCGAATCGCTTTGCGACTCGAGGATACTTTCGCGCAGCACTAGGGGTTTCCCGTCGGAAGAACGAATGGCTAATGTGCCGTTGCTGCGTCCAATCCCGTCGGCGCTTCCAGCCAGCAACGGCTCTTCATCGGTCGCGCCGCGGTAGTAGATACCGAACTTGAGCGAAGACGACCCGCTGTTGAGTACGAGGATTAGATCGTCTTTCCGGGCCAGCTTTTCCACGATGCCTAACCCGGCCATTTCCAGCTGCGAATCTCTTCCTTATCAATGCCTTCCGCGTGGGCGTAATTGATGCTGTCGATGATCTGGTCCTTCAGCCATTCTTTGACGTGGGCGCCAATGGGGCGCAGGCGCGGAACGCGGTCGATGACATCGATGGCCAGGTTATAGCGATCCACCTGGTTGAGAATAGCAAGTTCGAGCGGTGTGTTGATGTTGCCCTTTTCCTTGTACCCGCGCACATGAATGTTGTCATGATTCTTGCGGCGGTAGCTGAGCTTGTGGATGAGCGCGGCATAGGAGTGGAAGTTGAAGATGACAGGCTTGTCGGTGGTGAAGAGCGAATCGAAGTCGCGGTCCGAGAGTCCGTGCGGATGTTCGGTCTCCGGCATGAGACGGAAAAGATCGACGACGTTGACGAAGCGGATCTTCAAATCGGAGAAGCGCTCTTTCAGAATCGCAACCGCAGCGAGCGACTCCATGGTAGCGATGTCGCCCGCACAAGCCATCACCACCTCGGGCTCCTCACCATCGTCCGTCGAAGCCCAGTCCCAAATTCCGATGCCCTTTGTGCAGTGCGTTACCGCCTCTTCCATTGTGAGGTACTGAAGGTGGTCCTGTTTGTCCGCGACAATCACGTTGACGTAGTCCCGCGAGCGCAGGCAATGGTCGCTCACACTGAGCAGGCAGTTCGCGTCCGGAGGCAAATAGATGCGGACCACGTCGGCGCTCTTGTTTGTGACCACGTCAAGAAATCCGGGGTCCTGGTGGGTGAAGCCGTTGTGATCCTGCCGCCAGACCAGGGATGTAATAAGGATGTTGACCGACGGCACTGGCGCACGCCAGTCAAGTTCTTTCTTCGACTTCTCCAGCCATTTGGCGTGCTGGTTGAACATCGAATCGATTACGTGCACGAAGGCTTCATACGTTGAAAAGAAGCCGTGTCGGCCTGTAAGAACGTACCCCTCGAACCAGCCTTCGAGCGTGTGCTCGCTAAGCATCTCCATGACTCTTCCTGAGACGTCGAGCTCGCCACCGTCTGCATCTTCCGGCTTGTACTCGGCCAGCCATGTCTTCTTCGAAGCGGCGTAGATGGCCGTGAGCCTGTTAGAGGCTGTCTCATCCGGGCCGAAGACACGGAAGGAGCTCATATTGCGGCGCATCACCTCGGCGAGAAAGTGGGCGAGAATATCGGTCGGCGGAGCATAGATCGCGCCCCGTGCCTTCACCTTGAAGCCATAGTCGCGGAAGTCTGGCAAATCGAGCTCCTTGCGCAGCAGACCGCCGTTGGCGTGCGGGTTTGCAGAAATGCGGCGCGTGCCGGAGGGCGCAAGCTCCTGCAACTCCGGTACGAGGGTTCCGTTGCGGTCGAAGAGTTCTTCGGGCTTGTAGCTTAGCATCCAGTCTTCGACGATTTTCAGACTGCGCTTATTCGTGGCTGGATCGAGTACCGGGACTTGGTGCGCGCGCCAAAAATCTTCTACCTTGTGGCCGTCCACCTCTTTTGGCCCGGTCCATCCCTTCGGAGAACGAAGTACGATCATGGGCCAGCGAGGACGCGCGGTGTCGCCGGTTGAGCGGGCGTGCTGCTGCAGCGAACGAATCTCGAGGATGCATTGCTCCAGAGTGGACGCCAATTTCTGATGCATCACGGACGGGTCGTCGCCTTCGACGAAGTACGGTTTGTGGCCGTATCCGATCAGCAGTGCCTCCAATTCTTCATGCGGGATGCGCGCCAGGATGGTGGGATTTGCGATCTTGTAGCCGTTGAGGTGTAACACCGGAAGGACTGCGCCATCGCGAATCGGATTCAGGAATTTGTTCGAATGCCACGAGGTCGCAAGTGGACCGGTTTCCGCCTCGCCGTCACCGACTACGACAGTGACGATGAGATCGGGATTGTCGAACGCGGCTCCGTACGCGTGCGAAATGGAGTACCCCAGTTCACCACCTTCGTGGATCGAACCGGGCGTCTCCGGTGTGCAGTGCGAGCCGATTCCTCCGGGAAACGAGAACAGCCGGAAGAATTTGAGCATACCGGCTTCGTCGCGGCTCTTGTCCGGATAAATCTCGGAATAATGGCCTTCGAGATAGCAATTGGCTAGCGTGGCTGGCGCGCCGTGACCGGGGCCGGAGACGTACATGACATTTAGGTCGTACTTCTTGATCAGACGGTTCAGGTGGACCCAAACAAAAGATTGGCCGGGATCCGAGCCCCAATGACCAAGCAACCGATTCTTGATGTGCGCTGGCTTCAGCGGTTCGCGGAGAAGAGGGTTCGCGCGAAGATAGATCATGCCCGCCGACAAATAATTGCAAGCTCGCCAGTAAGCATCCATCTTCCTCAGTTCTTCGGGCGAAAGGGGCGTCAGGACTTCAAGTGTGTTAGCCATCGATGGCTCTCCGGAGGTTCGAAATGCGTTCTGGATGACGGCATCGGGGCTAATGCTCCTCCTTTACAGCCTAAACTCTTCTGACGAGGAAGGAAACATCCGTTGGACCTAATTGTGAGTTTGGGTCGTGATCTTCGAACCGTGCGTTTGCAGCATATTTGGCAGTTTAGTGGAAGGCCTTCAGCGCAACCATTTCTCTGGTTCGTGAATCGCTTCCGAAAGGTCCTTGAGGAACATCGCTGCCTGCGCACCATCGACAACCCTGTGATCGGACGACAGCGTCAAGGTCATCATGGGCCGGATCCCGGGTTGCCCGTCGACCGGCACAACGCGATCCGCAATGCGTCCGACCGCGAGGATCGCGGCTTGCGGTGGAGAAATAATCGCACTGAAAGCATCCACCTGATACATCCCCAGATTGCTGATGGTGAAGGTCGCGCCTGAAATGTCTGATGGACGCAACCGTCCCGCCCTGGCCCGCTCCGTCAGGTCTTTGCGCTGGATGGCAACTTCGCCAAGGCTCAAGGTGTGAGCGCTGGGAATCACGGCTGCTACGACCGCGTTGTTCACGGCCATGGCCACAGCGATGTTCACTTCAGGATTCAAGCGGATTCCTTCACCGGTCCAGCTGGCATTCATGCGAGGATGCTTCACCAATACGCGGGCCACTAATGCAGCCAGAAGGTCGGTGTGAGTGAGCTTTACACTGCGATCTTTTTCCAGGGGCGGGCCCAGGCGCTCGCGAGCCGCGACCAGTGCGCCGGCATCAATTTCGCGCACCACAAAGAAATGCGGGACGGTGGTCCAGCTCTGCGTGGTTCGCTCGGCCATCAGCTTGCCGATTGCACTTGCAGTCTCTATCGCGGCAGGAGGCGGCGCGCTGGACGTCTTCACTGCTGCTAAAACATCCGAAGCGAGAACTTCCCCACCTGGACCAGTCCCGCGTAGCAGGCTGATATCGACGTTGTTCTCTTTTGCCAGGCGCCGCGCCTTCGGAGAAATCTTTACGCTGGAAGAATCTGGTTTTTCGGTGCCAACCGCGGGAGCGGAGTCCCTGCGCGCGACCGCAGCTGTGGGCGATTTAACGGGATCTGTGGCCTCTGGGGGAGGGATTTCGCCCGGGCGAACGATCCATGCGATGGTTTGGCCGACCGGGACCACCGCACCTTCGGATGCTTTGATTCCCGCGAGAATGCCGTCCGCGGGCGCCTCCACTTCGAGAACAGCTTTATCGGTTTCTATCTCGAAGAGCAGCTCACCCTTGGTTACACTTTCGCCTTCTTTCTTCCGCCAAGCTACAAGCTTGCCGGTTTCCTGCGCCATTTCGAGAGCGGGCATAACAACGCTAAAGGCCATAATTGATTGAGGACCGTGACGATCAGGATTTACTCGGACACCGCAACTCTTTCTGTCTTGGCACTGGCTTCCACCATTTCAACAACACGCTGGCTGGGCGCAGCTTCGGTTTCGCGGGTGGTTGGCAGGGGACCATCGACGGTCACATAGTGTGACCCGGCGACCAGAAGTTTTTCCGCGGGGAAACGGGTAATGACCTCATGACCAGTTTCGGTGACCACGATTTCTTCCTCGATGCGCGCCGCGCTCCAGCCATCGCTTGAAGGCCAGAACGTTTCCAGCGCGAACACCATGCCTGGCTTGATTTCATGGGGATGATCGAATGAAACCAGCCGGCTGATCACTGGCTTTTCCCAGATGGCCAGACCGATGCCGTGCCCATATTGCAGAGCGAAACAGGACTCTTCGTTGGGGAAGCCGAACTCTTGGGCTTTGGGCCACACCGATGCAATCTCCGCGGTCGTGCGTCCGGGACGGACAAGTTCGATGGCTGCATCGAGATACTCTCGGCAACGCTTGTAAGCGTCCACCATGGCATGGGATCCGTAACCGATGGTGAAGCAACGGTAGTAGCAGGTGCGGTATCCCATGTAGGAATGCAGGATGTCGTAATAAACAGGGTCACCCGGGCGCAGCACGCGGTCCGAGAAGACATGGGGATGCGGATTGCAGCGCTCACCAGAAATCGCGTTCACCGCTTCGACGTATTCGGAGCCAAGATCGTACAGAACTTTGCTCACCAGTCCTACGGCTTCATTCTCGCGCATGCCAGGTTTCATGGCGCGGTACAACTCGTCATAAGCTGCATCCACCATCATCGCGGATGTATTGAGCAAAGCGATCTCGTCTTGAGTCTTGATCTCGCGGGCGTCGGACATAAGCTGCTGTCCATCCACCACGGTGATTGCTTCGCGCTGCAAAGCAAAAAGAACGGGTGGCTCAATAATGTCAATGCCGACTGGCTCTTTATGCAGGCCTCGCATCTCAAGCTCAATGCGGATTTTTTTGGCTACGTCTTCGGCGCGCCCCATTTCCGGGGACATGGCACCACGCAGCATGGAGATTCCCGGGCGCGAGCGTTCTCCCAGCCACGGGCAATTCAGTTGATGGTGCTTGGCCGCGGACCCGAAGTCCCAGAGAATCGGCTCGTCATTCTGCGGCAACAAGGTAAAGCGGTTGCACTTGTCCTGGGCCCAGCTGCCAATGTGCGTGGCTGTCAGGTAGCGCACATTGTTCATATCGAAGCAGAGCAGGGCGCCCATCTCGGATTTGGCGAGCAGGTCCTTTGCCTTGGCCAACCGTTCGCGGCGCAGACGATCAAAATCAATGCGCTGTTCCCAATCCACTGCCATCGTGCCATGAGTTTTCAGTGCCACGGCATATCTCCTATCTCAAAATCTTTCAGGACCGGCCACAGAGTTTCCGAGCCACGTCAAACACTGATTTTTCCGTGGGCACAGTCATGTCCTCCAGAGGAGGCGAGAACGGGATGGGAACGTGCATCGCTCCCATGCGCTTCACCGGGCTATCCAGGTCATAGAAAGCGCCTTCCGCAATCACCGCCGCGATTTCGGCGGTCACGCCATATCGTTCGTAGCCTTCGTCAAGAACAATCGCCCGTGAAGTTTTCTTTGCAGATTCGATCAAGGTCTGTTCATCGAGTGGCCAGGTTGTCCGTGGATCAACCACTTCGGCGCTGATCCCGATCTCTTCCAGCAAGATTGCCGCCCCCAGTGCAATTTGCACCATGCTGCTCGTTCCCACCAGCGTGATGTCGCTGCCCACCCGCTTAACATCGGCAACCCCGAATGGAATGGTGTATTCCTCGACCGGCACCGGCCCCTTCAGCTTATGATGCATCATCTTGTCTTCAAAAAAGATGACCGGGTTTTCATCGCGAATCGCGGTTTTCAGCAGTCCTTTTGCGTCGTAGGGAGTGGAGGGCAATACAACTTTAAGCCCGGGGACATGGCTAAACCAGGCATGCAGCGATTGCGAGTGTTGCGCGCCAGATCTGCGAGTCGCGCCCAGAGTGGTCCGCAGCACCATGGGGACTTTCCACTTGCCCCCCGACATATAGTGAACTTTCGCGGCCTGGTTGACCAGTTGGTCCATGGTCAGAGTGAGAAAGTCGCCGAACATGATGTCAATCACGGGGCGCAGCCCGGTCATGGCGGCTCCAACGCCCACGCCGGTAAATCCAGCTTCCGAGATCGGTGTATCGACCACACGATCGGTGCCGAATTCTTCCACTAGTCCTGAGAGAACCTTGAACGGCGTGCCCGCCTCCGCCACATCTTCGCCGAAAATATACACACGCGAATCGCGGCGCATTTCTTCCGCCAACGCCTCTCGAACTGCTTGTGCGAAAGTCAATTCGCGGGTGCCAGTTTCAGGCCTGGTCTCAAGCATAGATGTCTTGCTCCACTTCCTCGGGGCCCGGATAGGGCGCGGCGATCGCGAACTCCACCGCGGCTTTCATTTCCGATCGGATCTCGGACTGAATGCCTTCGAGCAATTCAGCCTCAGCCAGCTTTTCTTTGATGAGCCAATCAGCGAAGTTCTTGACCGGATCGCGTTCGGTTTTCCAAAGCCGTTCTTCCTGTTTCGACCGGTAATACTCGCGATTGATGTCGCCGACATGATGGCCTGCATAACGGTAGGTGTTGCATACCAGAAACGCCGGGCCGGCTCCTTCCCGCGCCCGGTCAACCAGCTGTTTTGCTATCGCATAGACCGCTCGAACATTCTGTCCATCCACGGTCTCCGCACGCAGGCCGAAGGCAGTTGCACGGGCTGGAATATCGCCGGCAGTCGTTTCCGCATAGTGCGTGTATTCGGTATAGAGATTGTTTTCGCAGACGTAGATCACTGGCAATTTCCAAAGTTGCGCGAGGTTCATCTCTTCGTAGAGAACCCCTTGTCCAAGTGCTCCTTCGCCAAAAAAGCAGACTGCGACGCGACCATTGCGAAGCTGCTTGGCGGAAAATGCGGCGCCAGTGGCAATGCCAATGCTTCCACCCACAATGGCGTTTGCTCCCAGGTTGCCGGTATCGGGATCGGCGATGTGCATCGAACCGCCTTTGCCCCGGCAATAACCAGCTTCCTTCCCCAGCAGCTCAGCGAACATACGGCCCGGCGAAGCTCCTTTTGCCAGGCAATGCCCGTGTCCGCGATGCGTGCTCGTAATGTAATCGTCAGATCGCAGCGCTTCACAGATCCCAACCGCGACGGCTTCCTCGCCAACATAAAGATGCGCAAGGCCAGGCATTAGAGCGCGAGTATAGAGCTCGTTAACTTGCTCTTCGAACAGGCGGATGCTCACTATCTGCCTGTACATCTGGAGGTATTTTTCCACGCTGATCCCGGAATCTGTAGACGCTCGATCCGAAGTGATGGTCATTTTGCAATCCCTGACATTTGCGCCAATACGTCAAACATGATCGCAAAATCCTGTTTTTGCCAGCCCATGCCACGAGCGGCGGTTAGGAATTCATTGGTCACGGCAGTGGTTGGCAAAGGAACGTTGAGCTGCCGGCCAAGTTCCATCGCCAGCAACATGTCCTTCTGCATCATGTTCACGTCAAACCAGGCTTCTTCGGGTTGTTGCAGTACGAAGGGGCCGCGATATTGGATCATCGGCGAGGCCACTGCACTGTGAGTAAGAACTTCAACCGCCACTTCTCGCGCGATTCCACTTTTTTCCGCCAACAAAACACCTTCTGAAAATGCCAACATCTGAACGGCGAGGCTTAGATTGGTGGCAATTTTCATCGCAAGCGCCAGCCCGTTATCGCCGACATACGTGACCTTAGGCCCAATATCCTGCAGCACTGGTTTTATGCGCTCGAATGTTTCCCGGCGGCCTGCCACCATCACAGACAACTTCCCTTCCTGCAAGGTGATGACGCTCCCGGAAACTGGGGAATCCAGCATGTCCGCGCCTTTCCCCCTCACTTTGACGGCAACAGCGCGGCTGACCGTAGGACTGACGGTACTGATATCGGCAAAAATCTTGCCGGCGCTAATTCCGGCGAGCAAGCCATCGGGTCCATCGGTTATGGCCGCAAGCGCTGCGGAGTTTGTGACCATGGCGAAAATGACGTCGGCAGCGGCGGAAACCGCGCGCGGTGAATCGG
>Ga0182024_10008099_pt1 | contig 22356 bp, 17 predicted proteins | sample P32metaG_FD_120480 | JGI IMG/M metagenome (GOLD analysis project Ga0182024, IMG submission 120480) | Permafrost microbial communities from Stordalen Mire, Sweden - P3-2 metaG (Illumina Assembly) | ecosystem: Environmental > Terrestrial > Soil > Wetlands > Permafrost | place: Sweden: Stordalen... | reverse complement strand
GCGTTCAGCTGGTCAACCATCGTGTTGATCGTGTTCTTCAGTTCCAGAATTTCGCCCCTCACGTCCACCGTAATTTTGCGCGACAGGTCGCCGCGCGCGACGGCCGTTGTCACTTCCGCGATGTTGCGCACCTGGCCGGTCAAGTTGCCGGCCATCGAGTTCACCGAGTCCGTCAGGTCCTTCCAGGTTCCCGCCACGCCCGGCACATTGGCCTGGCCGCCCAGACGCCCTTCGCTGCCCACTTCGCGCGCTACGCGCGTCACTTCGCCCGCGAACGCGTTGAGCTGGTCCACCATCGTGTTGATGGTTTCTTTCAGCAGCAGGATTTCGCCGCTCACGTTCACGGTGATTTTCTTCGAGAGGTCGCCGCTGGCGATCGCCGTCGCGACCTCGGCAATGTTGCGCACCTGGCCGGTCAAATTGCTGGCCATCGAGTTCACCGAGTCGGTGAGGTCTTTCCACGTTCCGGCGACTCCAGGCACCTGCGCCTGGCCGCCCAGCTTGCCGTCGGTGCCGACTTCGCGAGCCACGCGTGTAACTTCGGAAGCGAAAGCTCGCAGCTGATCCACCATCGTGTTCAGCGTGTCCTTGAGTTCAAGGATTTCGCCCTTCACGTCCACGGTAATCTTGCGCGACAAGTCGCCGCGCGCGACCGCCGTGGCCACTTCAGCGATGTTGCGCACCTGGCCAGTCAAGTTGCTGGCCATGAAATTCACGTTGTCGGTGAGGTCCTTCCAGGTTCCAGCGCCCGGCACCTGCGCTTGGCCGCCCAATTTCCCTTCCGTTCCTACTTCGCGCGCCACGCGCGTCACTTCGCCCGCGAATGCGTTGAGCTGGTCCACCATGGTGTTGATCGTGTTCTTCAGTTCCAGGATTTCGCCCTTCACGTCCACGGTGATCTTGCGCGACAAGTCGCCGCGCGCCACGGCGGTGGTCACTTCGGCGATATTGCGTACCTGCGCCGTCAGGTTTCCGGCCATCGAATTCACCGAGTCCGTCAAGTCCTTCCAGGTTCCGGCAACGCCGGGCACGTTGGCCTGGCCGCCCAGACGCCCTTCGCTGCCCACTTCGCGCGCCACGCGCGTCACTTCCCCGGCGAACCGGTTCAGCTGATCCACCATGGTGTTGAGCGTTTCTTTGAGCTGCAGAATCTCGCCGCGCACGTCCACCGTGATCTTGCGTGAGAGGTCGCCACTCGCGATAGCCGTCGCCACTTCCGCAATGTTGCGCACCTGGCCCGTCAAGTTGCTGGCCATGAAATTCACGTTGTCCGTCAGGTCCTTCCACGTGCCGCCGACTCCGGGTACCTGCGCCTGGCCACCCAACTTGCCTTCCGTGCCGACTTCGCGCGCCACGCGCGTCACTTCGCCCGCGAACGCGTTCAGCTGGTCCACCATCGTGTTGATCGTATCCTTCAGCTCGAGGATTTCACCCTTCACGTCCACCGTGATCTTGCGCGACAAGTCGCCGCGCGCCACAGCAGTAGTCACTTCCGCTATGTTGCGCACTTGCGCCGTCAGGTTTCCGGCCATGGCGTTCACCGAGTCAGTGAGGTCTTTCCAGGTTCCGGCCACGCCGGGCACGATCGCTTGTCCGCCGAGCTTGCCATCGGTGCCCACCTCGCGCGCCACGCGCGTCACTTCAGACGCAAACGAGCGCAGTTGGTCCACCATCGTGTTGATGGCTTCCTTCAGTTGCAGAATTTCACCTCGGACGTCCACCGTGATTTTGCGCGAAAGGTCGCCACTGGCGACCGCCGTGGCCACCTCGGCAATGTTGCGCACCTGGCCCGTTAGGTTGCTGGCCATCGAGTTGACGGAATCAGTGAGGTCTTTCCAAGTGCCGGCGACACCCGGGACTTGCGCTTGGCCGCCGAGTTTTCCATCCGTGCCGACTTCGCGCGCCACGCGCGTCACTTCAGCCGTGAACACGCCGAGTTGCTGAATCATGGTGTTTACGATGGTGGCCGAACGCAGGAATTCGCCTTCCAGTGGCCGTCCATCAACGTCCAGCTGCACCGTCTGCGTCAGATTGCCTTTCGCCACGGCCGCGATGGCGCGTGTCACTTCCGTCGTCGGCCGCAGCAAATCATCAACCAGCGTATTGACCGACACTTCCATCTCTCCCCACGCCGCCTTGGGCGAGTGAAATCGCATCCGCTCTCGCGTGCGGCCTTCTTTACCCACCACTTGTCCGACGCGTTTCAGTTCCTTCGCCATTTGCTGGTTGGCCGTGACGATGTCGTTAAATGTGTCGGCAATTTTTCCGGCCAGTCCGGTCCAGTTCCCCGGCAACCGTACGGAGAAGTCGCCGTCGCGCATGGTCTGGAGGCTCGCGAGGATCACGCTCAGGTCCGCAGACACCGGCTCGGTTTCGACAGCGGTGCGCCCATTACTTTTCGCACTCGGTCTTGGGTCGGGAATTGTAGCCGTGGCGGTTTTATTGGGCTCGGTTCGCTTCATTCGTGTCTCCACTGTGCGGGGCCAGCGGGCGCCGCCAATTTCTCGGCGCCTGGCTCAACTGGCCGACGTCTCACTTTAATACGCAAACCAAATGAACTTGAAAAATGGGCGCACAACATCGCTACACAGATAGGTTTAGCGTCACTTTCATCGAAGAGAAATTCATACCATAAAGTCGTCAGGCGCCATCTACAGTAATCAATGTATATGAGGCCAAACGTGGGAGTTAGTAAACACGGGCCAAACAACAGCTTTCGCCAGCAAAGCATGATGGGACAGGACTTACGTGAATTTGCCGCGCCCGATTCGCTAACTCTAGGGCCGCCTAACCGCGCGAAAGTCTGGATTTACACGAATGCGTGTATTCCCGCACCGCCCATTCTAGCCTATAAAGTTATTCTGGGGGACGCCCATGGATCTCCGAATTTTAGTTGTCGAGGATTCGGAAACGACGCGGCGCATCATTCGCGCGATCCTGGAAACGCGTGAGTGGAAGATTTGCGGCGAAGCCAAAAACGGCCGAGCGGCCATAAAGCAATTCCGAAAACTCCGCCCCGACGTCGTAGTTCTGGATTTCACCATGCCGGCCCTCAGCGGAATTGAAGTCGCGGCTCGCTTGTCAAAAATCGATCCGCTGGTGCCGCTGATTCTATTCACCATTTCCGAAGTGGACGAGCTGTACGAAGCTGCCCGCGGCGCGGGAATTTATGCCGTGGTGTCCAAAGCGAAGGCCTGGGACTTGATCGGCACGATTGAATCCGCAACTGCACACCTCAGCAGCCCGGGTCAGCCCATTCAATAGACGCGTAGGAAATTCGGAGAGTAGGCTGAACAAAAAGCAGGCTATGCCACCGCTGCGTCCCGCAAATTTTTCCGGAATCGTAAAGGCCACAATCTGGAAGAGCGTGAACGATCCGAACTGCCTGATCGCTGCCAGCGAACACAAAAAAAGGTTCCTTCCAAGCGCGCCGTCGTGCTCGGAAGGAACCAGGTGAAACTTTTCTGTACTTCGCCTATTGTCCCCTCTGTACCACATGCTTCGGCGTCCTCGCGTTCAGCGTCGCAATCATGGCGCGGGCTGATGGAGGCACCGTCGTATCGTGAGCGAGTACGATGTCCTTCGCTGAAATTTTCTCACCGTAGATTCGCACGTTGGCGTCGTTGTCCGGCCGGATGGTGGAACCCTCCAGCGAAACGCCGGCGAATATGCCGCGTGCGCGGGAGTAGCTCAATATCTCAGCGCGCATTGAGACGTCTGTTTCTGCCGACGCGTCCCGGCCCACCGGTCCAGCCGCCACCGAAGCGTCTCCTCCGAGTTTCACTTTGCTGCTCAAGATTCCATTGGCGCCGCGGTCATTCATCACCAGCAGGACGAAATCCGTTGCTTGTCCGCCGATCTGAAAGCCCACGCTGCCACCCTCGAGGGCCATCATCGAAGGCGCACCCCACGGGCCGTTGAAGTTTTCGCCCCGACGGCAGGTCATGGCACCGCGGCCATAGCTTGCGCCGACGACGAACGCGGCCTTCAGCACCGAGGGAAACACAACTACGCAGTCGGCCTTGTCGAGCAGGTCTTGCGGTATGTCGTCTGGAACATTCAGAATTTCATGCAATACCGTGCCGGAGGTCTGCAGGCGATCCTGATCTTTCTCGGTGTCGTCTGCCCAGCCGGTCACTGCCAGCAACAACAATGCGCTCATCGCGCACGCGAACATCAGCTTTTTCATTTGAATCTCCTAGGACGAATGAAATTGTGCGGAAATACAGGCCGCACTCTCCGAAGGATAGCTTGGGCCTAGTTCCCGGCGGTGTCGCCGCGCAATAAATGCATGAGTAGCGTGACGAGGAACACAGCCAGAAATATAAAAAAGAGAATCTTGGCAACGCCCGCTGCGGCGAAGGCGATGCCTCCAAATCCCAAAAATCCTGCGACCAGTGCCACAACCAGGAAAATCAGTGCGTAATACAGCATGTTTCGCTCCTCGCGCTTCCGAACAGCAGCGCCTGCGCATGCTCTTTCAGTGTCCACTGGAATGCTGAAGATGAATGCGCACACAGAGACTAGGCTAGACCCGCTTACCGGGCCATACGTCGAAAGCTGTAAACGGGGCGGAATTCTTCCGTACGTAGGAGCTGCGGCTAATTTGGAATCGATTGAGCGGAACCAATCGCTGCTGTGTCAGTCTTTTGCAAACGGCTTGGGCGGAAGCAGAAACTGCATGCCGAAATAGCCCACGAAGCGAGGTTGCTCGTTGCTTGAGGGTTGCACGCTCCGTCCGGCCATCAGCAGTAAAATAAACGGAGGATGTATCTTGTAGCGCGCGCCCAAGCCAAGAGTTTGCTGTCCGCTGGACGGGTGGAAAGTTCCCAGGCCATAAAACTCGGCATCAACTTCAAGATTTTCCGCCAGGTCGTGCCCCACTACGACGCCGGCGAGCCATCCGTCGGCTCCCGTATGGACGTAGTTGTAGCCTGCTTCCCAGTTCAAATCGATAGGCCCGAGCTTTTTTGAAAACTCCAGGGGAAGAATCAAACTGGCGCTGCGCGGAGTAATACCCCGTGCGACGGAGTTGTTCGGATTATTGACAGAAAGCTGCGGAAAAACAGAGATGGCGAATCCAGATTCTTCATTGTCATAAAATCGCCATTTGACGCCCAGCTGATCCTGACCGAGCCCGTATTTCGGAGTGCCTGAAGGATCTTGCACTCGCAGCCAGGCATTTTCAAAAGTGAGCTGGATGCGATCGCCGAGCCCGTAATTGATATCCACGTCGGGCGTGTGCGTGATGGACTGATTGGTGTACAGGAAGGGCATGTAACCCAGATTGATTTCCCAATTGTGATTGCCGGGAGTGCCGGGATCGTTGGTGTAATAGGGCGGTCCTCCTTGAGCAAACGCCGACGGGCAACCAACCACTAATGCCAGAAGAATAGAAAGCTTCCATGGCCCAAATCCACTGAATACAACGGGTTTTCTCACGACGCTCCGTTCATATTGCGATTCACTTCCTAAAACTCTGTAACCGGCGCGGCCCGCTCGCCCAAGTCGTCGGCGAGCACCACACAGCTTTCTCGCGAGCGCACAAAATTGCAATCTTTGCCGCCTGATCGCCAGCATTAAGATTAGAGATCAGCAGATAAATACACGATTAACGCGAGGCACCCGCGGAAGGCAAGCGTTCGCTTGATAAAGGTATGCTGACAGTGAACATGCTACCGGTGGTGTCGGAGCGCACCAATTCAATCCGGCCCAGGTGAGCTTCGGCGATCCAACGTGCAATCGAAAGACCCAGGCCCGCGCCGCCGTCGGCCCCGGTGCGCGAGCGCGCGCGATCGGCGCGAAAGAATCGCTCAAAAACCCGGGATTGCATCTCCACAGGAATGCCGGGCCCGCTGTCCGTTACGCTCAGTTCGTAGCCATCCGGCACGGAGCCGCACGCGACCGAAATATTTCCTCCCGCAGGCGTGTACTTGATCGCGTTGTCCAGAAGATTCAGGATCATCCGGCGCAGCAAATCTTCATCCGCGCGCACGGGCATTTCCTCCGGCGTCACCGCTACCAGGGTAATATTCTTGGCCTGTGCGAGGGCGCGTGTGGCGCGCACACAATCGGCCACGAGTTCGTCCAGATAGAAATCGCTCTGCGCTAGCCGATACTCTCCGGCGTCCGCGCGCGTCAGGGTGAAGAGGTCTTCCACGATGCGCGCCAGGCGTTGCGCCTCATCATGCAGCACGGCGAGCGATTCGCGATACTCCTCGGGCGAGCGCGAAAGTTGTGACAACGCCACCTCCGCTTCGCCGCGCAGAATTGACACCGGCGTGCGCAGTTCATGCGAAGCGTCCGAAATAAACCGCCGCTGGCGTTCGAACGATTGATCGAGGCGATCCAGAAGATCGTTGAAAGTCTGGGCCAACCTGCCGAGCTCGTCGTTCGCGTTGCGGACTTCGAGCCGTTCGTGCAGGTTTGCCGCACCGATGCGTTCCGCCTGCTTGCCCATGGCGGCAACCGGAGCCAGACTTCTGCGCGCCAGAAAATAGCCGCCGACGCCGGCGAGCAGCACGCCCAGTGGGATCAACCACGCGAACGCCACACGAATTTGCTCCAGCATTTCGTGCTGCGCATGCAGAGACCGAAGAATCACGAGCGACCAGATCTGGCCGTCCGCCGAAAAACGGGTGGCGTATCCGCGAAAGCCGCCTTTTTCTCCGGGGATGGTCTGATATCTACGGTCCGATTGCGACGCTTCGGTCACGAAGCTCTGGAAGCCGCTGAAATCTAGGACACGCGAGGCGATCGAATTCGCCGGCGCGCTGGAAGGCATCAGGTCCGCCGAGCTCGCGGCAATTTTGCCCGCGCCATCCACAATCAGAATAATATTGCCGCGAACATGGTGCTCGAGCATCGCTTGTCGCGCGGCAGCCTGCAATCCGCCAGGTTTGTCCGGATCCTTGAGTTCGTCCTGAAAGGTCACCAGAAAAGAATTGGCGAGCTCCGCAAGCTCGGCGTCGGTGCGGCGATTCGCGGCTCTGGAAAAAAGGAAGTAGCTGGTCAGGCTGAAGAGCAGCAAAAGCAGCGCCAAAACGACGGAGTACCACAGCGTCAGACGCGCGCGCAACGTATCAAACATGGTTCTTCTTGCTCGCCGGACTCAATCTCTTCTTCGCTGGTCGCTGCCCTTCGCGGTCGGCCGCGTCATTGACGCGTGCATTTTCTCCCTGGGGTCCGAACAGGTAGCCCGCGCCACGGCGGGTGTGCAAAAGCGGCACCTTCGAATCGGCGTCAATCTTGCGGCGCAAGCGATTCACGTACACTTCAATCAAATTCGAAAACGGATCGAAGGATTCGTCCCACACATGCTGGGCAATCGCCGCACGCCCCACCACGCGCCCCGCATTGCGCGCCAGAAATTCCACCAACGCATATTCCTTGGTGGTAAGCGAGATGCGGCTGCTGCCGCGCGTTACCGTCTGCCCCGCGGTATCCACCACGAGATCGGCCACACGAATGTCCGGAGGGCGAAGCTCGCCGGATCGTCTTAACAAGGCCCGCAGGCGTGCGAGCAGTTCGCGGAAGGCGAAGGGCTTGGTCAGGTAATCGTCCGCGCCCACGTCCAGCCCTGCGATGCGATCCTCCACGCCGTCGAGCGCGGTTAACATCAAGATCGGCACGCGATTACCCGTGCTTCGGATCTGTTTGCACACTGCAAACCCGTCGCGCCCGGGAATCATAACGTCCAGGATTATCAGATCGTAGGTATTGATTTCCGCCTGATACAGCGCGTCATCGCCAGTGCTCGCCGTATCCACCGCGTAGGCTTGTTCCCGCAGCCCTTTCAGAACGAAGCGCAGAACTCCGGGATCATCTTCCACCAGCAGCAGACGCATCGCGACATCATACTGCACTCCGCCAAATCTGTTTCAAAGTCCGCGCTGGGCGGCGTATTCCGGCGTAAGCTTTCATCGCCGGTCGTTTATCCTGCGTTTAACTTGGGTGTGACATGGTCCCGGCGCGGGGCTGGGCTGCTCCCTTTAAATTTTTGGAGGCTTTCATGTCGAAGAAAATCGCTTGCGCTTCTTTCGCGCTTTTCCTGTTTTCCCTGTTGGCTCTTGGCTACGTTCGCGCTGCTGCCCAATCCGGCGGCGGCTCCGGCTATCATCTCATCAAGAAAGTGAAACTTGGCGGCTCGGGCGGCTGGGATTATCTCGAAGTGGATCCAGCGACGCATCGCTTGTTCATTTCTCGCGCCACTCACGTCATCGTGGTGGATCCCGATCAGGGCACAATCGTCGGCGACATTCCGGATACGCAGGGTGTCCACGGGATCGCCTTCGCCGACGAATTCAACAAAGGCTTCACCACCAATGGCCGCTCCTCCAGTTCCACTATCTTCGATCTCACGTCGCTCAAAGCAATCGGCGACGCCCCGACCGACAAAGATCCCGACGGCCTCATCTACGATCCGTTCTCCAAACGCGCCTTTTCATTCAATGGCGACTCGAACTCCAGCACCGCCATTGACGCCGCCTCCGGGAAAGTGCTCGGTACCGTCGCACTCGGCGGCGGCCCGGAATTCGCCGCGTCCGACAATAAGGGTAATATTTTTGTTAACCTCGAAGACAAAAGTGCGCTCGTCAAATTCGACGCCACCACTCTTAAAGTCGAAAACACCTGGCCGTTGGCGCCCTGCGAATCTCCCTCCGGCCTCGCGATTGACGCCGCGCACGAAATTCTCGTGGTCGGCTGCCGCAACAAGCTCATGACCTTCGTGGACGGCAATTCCGGCAAAATCCTCGGCACCGTTCCCATCGGCCAGGGTGTGGACGCGAATCGCTTCGACCCCTCTACTGGATACGCGTTCGCTTCCTGCGGTGACGGCACGCTCACCATCGCGCACGAAGACTCGCCCACAAAATTTTCACTCGTGGAAACAATCCAGACACAGCGTGGCGCCCGCACCATGGCCCTCAATTACGCTACTCACGCCGTCTATCTGGTGACTGCGGAGTTAGGTGCTGCCCCGGTTTCGACGCCGGAAAATCCGCACCCGCGTCCGACGGTTGTTCCAGACACGTTTACGCTGCTCATCTACGGTAAGTGAGCGCGGATTGATTTCGAATCGGGTTTGCACGGCTAGAAAGCGGGCGACAGCTCGAAGAACGCCTCTGTCTCACGTGCGTTCTTCGTAGCTGTTGCTTGCGGATTCGCCGGGGCGACCTTCGTCCCGGCGGGCGTCTTCGCGCTTTAGTGAGTCTGCGGTTCCATATCCAAAGCGTGCACGATCCACGGCACGATCACTTCCTTAAACATCACCGGATCAGGCCAGACGCCCTTCTGTCGCCCCAAGTGCCCGCCGTGCGGATTGATCCATCCGGTCTTTGGGACGTCTCCGGCGCTTAGCAGACGATACGTATCGGAAATGGGCACCTGCGTATCGAGTACGCCGGACATGATCAGCATCGGCGCAGTGGGTTTGCCGAGCAGCCCCTGAGTGACCAGCGACATCTGCGGAAAAAATTCCACGAGGTCATCGAGGTTGTGCACGTTATCGAAAATGGACATCATCGCAGGCAATTGATCGAACAAATATTCGCGGTTGCCCTGCAGATTGTTTAGTACAAATTCCCGCTGAAACGCATCGTGGATCGGCGGCGATTGCACGCTGACGGCTTTCAGGCGGCCTTTTTCGAGGATCGCCATCTTGGTGCCCCAGTACGCACCCCAACTGACGCCGTGGAATTCCACTCTGGATTTATCCACTTCCGGGCGGCTGTCAACGTAGTCAATCACGCGCGACAGCATGCGGTCCGCGGTGGGACTGGCCTTGATCGGAGCTTGCCCCGTGCCAGGACCGTCCACCGCGATATATCCGATGCCGAAAGGCAAAACTGCGGAAAAACTTTCAGAAAGATCCTCTTTGCGGCTGTCGAGGCCGTTGATCGCAATCACCATCGGCACAGGGCCAGTAGCATTCTTAGGAAAGCGCAGATAGCCGATGATTTCCTTGCCTTCGAAGGGGATGTGCACCACCTCCATCGGCGGATCCCAGAATTTTGTGTGCGCGCGAAATGCTTCCAGCGCTTTCTCGTAAGCGCGTTGCTTGCCGGGAGAAGACGGGACCGGCCATCGCCCGAACGAATAAACTCGCCAGGCACGGATGTAGTCCGCGTTGGCTTTGGCGGGATCGCTCTTTTCGAGCGACTTCGCTTCGGCCATCCACTTATCGCCAACGGCGATGAATGCAGCGGCCCATTCGTCGCGGTCCCGCGTCTTGATCGAGGCAAAAGCCTCTCTCAAGTCGTCAGGGTTTTGTCCGATGCAGGGATACTGGCCGTTTTCGGCGCGCGTGATCGCTTCAGCTTTAATTTCCTCGATCGTGCGTTCTGGACGCACTTGTTGAGCGTTTGTTGCCGGTTCCGCGGTGCAAAACAAAATTGCCAAAGCTGACGCACAAATGCTTGCCATCAGGAAACTATTCGTCCATCGCATTAGACAGGGCCCCTTTTCTGGATTATTCACCGCTCTGCGTTTCACGCCACGAATCGCTCGTCGCAATCTTGCGGCTGCGCTGGTCAACAGGATTCCGCTGCCGCGACCTACAAACTGACCGGGAGCCAAGAATTACGCTGGCTCGCGATCGCCGTCCACCGCTGGAGCGATTTAGAAGATAAGCTTCAAACCTAACTGGACTGCCCGGCTGCCACCGGAACCAATCACCGGATTGGAAGCGGCTACGTCGGGGGTGGCGCATCCGCAACCAAACAATCCTTGCCCCGCGGTCGAAGGGTCGTTGTGCGCCCAGCCGTTCTGACCGCCAAAGGGATTGGCGAAATTGGGATGGTTAAGAATGTTGAAGAATTCCGCGCGGAATTGCGCGCCGAATCTTTCCGTAAATTTCCAAGTCTTTCCCACCGAAAAGTCCCAGTTGCGGAAGCCGGAGTCGCGGAAGATATTGCGGCCCATGGTGCCAAAAGTTCCCAGCGCGGGAGGCAGCAATATCGAATTGCCCTTGGTGAAGCAGCCGAAGGTTCCCAACGCAGTGCTATTCAAACCAGTTGGGTTGCCGCCATCGAGGGTAAGGGCTTGCGCAACGCATGCTGGATTCGATTGGCTCGGCGAGTACGGAATTCCAGTTGCGCCTGAAGTGAAGTCCGAGGGACTCCCAAAGAAATTCCAACGATCATTCAGCGCGCCAGTGCCGCTGACATCAGTCCCCGCGTCCATCACGCCCCATGGCTGGGGGCTGTAAAGGCTGACAATGGAGTTGAGCTCCCAACCTTTTAACATTTGCGCGAATCCGTCACGGCCCGGGACCGCATAGGTTATGGTCAACGTACCGCGATGCCGGATGTCGAAATCGCTGCTGGCGTACTCGCGGTTCGGGTGAGTGCTGTCGGACGGAAGGCCCAGTCCCGCGCCGAAATCCCAGTTCGCGCCGACATCGTCCAGAGAATGCGAGTAAGTGTATCCGGCAACGAACGTGAAATGGTGATATTCCCGGCCGGTGAGCGTCGCCTGCAGACCGTTGTAGTTCGATTTGTAGTTGTTGCTCATCTGGTAGATGTTCTGCAGGAACGGGAACGCAAGGTTGAAAGGCCGAGACGCCTGCTCGGCACCACCATCCGTCGCACAACTATTGAACGCGGGAGCAGAAGCCTGACAAGTTGCAATTGCCAAAGGCGTCCAACCGGATCCTTCGACCGCCTGGTTGAGGTCGCGAATACCAACTAAGTCTGAGCCGTGGTTCCCAACGTAGGCGACTTCCAGCGAAAGACTATTAGTGATGGCGTGCTGAACGTTGAGGTTCCAGCTGAGGACGTAAGGTGTCTTGAGATTGGGATCGATGCCCATAATGGAGCAAGGGCTGCCCGCGTTACAGGTCAACGAAGTAGTCGGGAAAACGGTTCCTGGTCCATTCCAGTTCAGGCCGCCCGGCCCCGGGCTGAGGTTCACCGTACCCACGTCAATCGTTCCGGTTCCCTGCGACCCGCCGGGACCAACGCCCATCGCACCAGTGGGAATCGTACTGATGCCCAAGGAATTGTTGAGAGCGAGGAACGACTCCCAATTGATCGTCTCGTAGATCATTCCAAAGGCGGAACGGATCACGGTCTTTCCCGTGCCGAACGGATCCCACGCGACACCCAGGCGAGGCGCGAAGTTGGTGTGGTCGCCGTGATAGGGAGCGCCGATCTGCTGGCCCACTTGCTCGAGCCCGACCGTCGGACTGAAATTGCCCAGCAAGTTGTGGTCTTCTTTTACGACCGTGTTGATCTCGTAGCGCAATCCCAAATTGAACGTGAGGTTCCTGGTGGCGCGCCAGTCATCCTGCACAAAACCAGCGTATCCCCAATTGTGGATGTGTCGAGTAGGATCGCCCACGAGCAAACTGGCGGAGTCCGGAAAACCGGCAAAGTAAGCTTCCAGCGAGGTAGCAGTTGGAAACGGAAAGTCAGCCGAGTTAAAACCGAATTTGATTCTGCCACGTACGCCGCCGTAGGCGCCGCCGCTGAATGCATCGTGGTGAATTTCTCCTCCGAACTTGACGGCATGTTTGCCAAAAACGCGCGATATGTGATCCACGAATTGAAAGCGCGTGTCTGGTCCTTGCACTTTCGGCCAGTTAAATCCGCCTAATTCCTGCGGAAAAATATAGAACGGGGCGATGTTGATGCGTGGCAATCCGCCGTACAACGGATTGGTTACGCCGGTGTCCAAACCGTACGCGGTCGCGGGAAGATTGTGATCGTTGGTGAACGTTGGCTGGTAGAGGCGGTTGTAACCGAAGCGGGCTTCGTTGACCCACTGTGAATTGGGAACGTACGTCCAGTTGACGCCAAACACTTGCGCACGCGTATGGATTTGCGTCAGCCATGCGGTCTGGAGTTCGCTCGCATCACTAACCGTTCCATTGTTGTCGCCGTAAAAATATCGGCCGCCGATCGTGTTCCGGTCGTTGACGTGGTAGTCCACTTTGCCGATCGCGTTATCGGAGCTGACGCTGTTGGGAAGGCCGAAGTTGATCGTGGTGGTGCCGGCCGGGTTGGTGCCAAGATTCGTGGGGAATCCGGTACCATTGCAGGTGACCGGAGGGCCCAAAGTGCAGCCACCGATTTGCAGGCTGGCAGGGCTTACCGTTTTTCCGCCCGCGACCAAATCTTGAATCGCGTTGACCAGGCTGTTTGCACAATCCCCGCTGGCCATAAACGTGCAATTGGAGCCCGCTGCGGGAGTTGGCAATCCAACGGTTGCCGGTGTTGATATCGTTCCGACGTTCCCGACGACGTACCGCTGGCCTTCATACCCGCCGAAGAAAAATAATTTGTCTCTCTTGATGGGGCCGCCGACCGTGCCGCCGAACTGCTCGAGATTCCTGGGCTGCTTGATCTGATTATCGGTGTTGAAGTAGTTCCGAGCGTCCAGCGGCGTGTCGCGGCCAAAAGCAAACCCGGTGCCATGCAGGGCGTTGGTTCCCGATTTGAGGCCGACGTTCACGATCGCACCGGGCTTCCAGCCATATTCGGCTGGGGGATTTTCGATCAAGTTGAATTCCTGGATCGCATCGATCGGAAGAATTGTCGCGGAATCGCCGGCAATGCCCGCGCCATTGATGATGCTCTGGCCTGAAAACGGCTCGCTATTGAACAGGCCGTCCACGACGTAGACGTTGTCTTCGGCTCGCAGCCCGTTCGTGCTGGTCGTGGAAAATCCGCCGCCCGGATAACGCACTACGCCCGGGCGCAACTGCAGGAGGTTTTCGTAATTGCGGCCATTGAGAGGCAGATCGGTGATTTCCTCATTGCTCAAAGTTCCGCCCAGCGTGGAGGAAGTCGTATTGAGCAGCGGCACTTCCTCGTTCACAATCACCGTTTGGGTGGTATCTCCAGGCTGCAGCACCACGTCAATGCGAACGTCGCTGGCCACTTCCAGTTGAACGTTGGTGCGCTCAAATCGCTTGAAGCCGGTCTTGGTAACGGTAATTTTGTATATCCCCGGCTCCAGGTTGGGTGCCACGTACTCGCCCGCCCCATCCGTTTCCAGGCTGCGCGTGATCCCGCGCTGCACATCCGTAATCTCCACTGTGGCGCCAATGATCAGCGCATCGCTCGGGTCGCGGACATCGCCCAGGATTCGACCTGTGGAAGATTGCGAGAAGAGCGGACAGGAGAGTAGGAGTACTCCCAACCCGATGATCATTGAACGAGCAACTCTTTCCCAAAACGGGTGAACGCGCGAACCCCTGAACAGCGATTGCATTTCCATATTTCTCTCCCACCCTGTGCCAAAAGGCGCTAAATCGCCCAATGCGGTATGACAGCCCTACCACTCAACGATTTGCCATGTCAAGGTAATTTTTATCGAATCAATTTGCAATTGTGTGGTATGATGGCTATACCAAATGTCGCTCGGCGCTCAAATCTGGCTTATTTCGCCCTTTCCGCCCGCTTTTTTCGCCTTTTCGTGCGACTGTTCTCTTCGCGCTACAATTTGCGCTTGTGTCCTATTAGTGACTCGGAGGAGCTCGTCATGAGCATCGCAACTACGAATCCTGCCACGGGTGAACTGCTGAAAACCTTCGAGCCAATCTCCGACGCGCAGCTCGAGGACAAGCTGCAGCGCGCCGTTGAAGCTTTCGACTCGTTCCGCAAGACGAGCTTCGCCAACCGCGCAGCGTTGATGATAAGAGCTGCGGAAATTCTGGAAGCCGATAAAGAGAAATTTGGCCGGATGATGACCACCGAAATGGGCAAGACTTATCGTTCCGCGGTGGACGAAGCCGCGAAGTGCGCCTGGGTGTGCCGCTACTACGCGGAACATGCCGAAAAATTCCTGGCTGACGAAGCAGCCGACGTTCCGGGAAGCAAGAGCTTCGTGCGTTACCTGCCGCTGGGCCCGATTCTGGCAGTCATGCCATGGAATTTTCCGTTCTGGCAGGTTTTCCGTTTCATCGCTCCGTCGTTGATGGCGGGGAATGTCGGGCTGCTGAAACATGCGTCGAATGTGCCGCAATCGGCGCTGATGATTGAAGAAGTCCTCCGGCGGGCTGGATTCCCCGAAGGCGTTTTCCAGACCTTGCTCATCGGATCGAATAAAGTTGCCAAGATTCTCGCCGATCCGCGAATCAAAGCCGCAACCCTCACGGGCAGCGAGGGCGCAGGCGTCCAAGTCGGTATCGCCGCGGCGACGGACATCAAGAAAGTCGTTCTAGAGCTTGGCGGCAGTGATCCATTCATCGTGATGAAGAGCGCCAATCTGGAGCAGGCGGTTGCCGTGGGCGTAAAAGCGCGCGTGCTCAATAACGGCCAATCTTGTATTGCGGCCAAGCGATTCATCGTCGCGGAAGAAATCGCGGACGAATTCGAACGCCTGTTCGTAAAGAAAATGGAATCGCTGAAGGTCGGCGATCCCTTTGATGGGCACACCGATGTCGGGCCATTGTCCTCTCCGGAAGCACTGAAGGAACTTGACTCCGACGTGCAAAAAACCATTCAAGCGGGAGCGCGGCTGCTGACCGGCGGAAAACGCCTGAATCAGCCCGGAAACTATTACCTCCCGACGGTGCTAGCCGATATTCCCAAGGATTCACCGGCGGCGTGCGGTGAACTATTCGGACCCGTTGCGTCCCTGTTCCGCGCTAAAAATGCGGAAGACGCTATTCGGATCGCGAACACCAGCCCGTTTGGCCTCGGTGCCAGTGCCTGGACCAACGACCCTGCCGAGCGTGAGAAATTCATCAACGGCCTGGAATCCGGAATGGTCTTCATCAACCGCATGGTCGCTTCGGACCCTCGCCTCCCATTCGGCGGCGTCAAGCGATCCGGCCACGGGCGAGAGTTGGCGATGTTCGGAATTCGCGAGTTCATGAACATCAAGACCGTTTCGATCGAAGGGGCCTAGCGATTTGGCAAAGCGAGCGGCCCGGCTCGGACACGCGGCCAACGGGAGCGTCTCTCGATGCCTTTGATTTGTGAGACGCGCATGTGGTATGTCGGTCTGACCACCGGAAGTCTGGTTGTAGCGGGGCAGGAGGTTTTATGTACAAGGTAGTTCGGACGTCGCGCCTGTACGAACAGATCGTGCAGCAGATCGAGGATTCGATCACAAAAGGCACGCTCAAGGCCGGCGATCAACTTCCCTCCGAACGCGAACTGGCGTTGAAGTTCGGCGTGAGCCGCACCGCGGTGCGGGAAGCTGTTAAAGCGCTGCATGAGAAGGGGCTGGTGGAGGCGTATTCAGGGCGCGGAACATTCATCACCAACGGCACCTCGCACGCGGTTCGGCAATCCATTGACTTGATGATGCGGATCGATCAGGCAGACGGCTCCGCGTATCTCGCTGAAGTGCGACAGATTCTGGAGCCCGAAATTGCAGCGCTGGCTGCGACACGCATTCAGGAGCCGCAACTCGCGCTGATGCGCGAAGCATTTACGGTGATGAATGACGCCCTGAAAGATCCCGACGCCTACATCGAAGCGGATCTGGATTTTCATTTGGCGCTCGCCGAGGCCGCGGAAAATCCGCTGATTCTGTCGCTGCTCGATTCAATCGTCGGATTGCTGCGCGAACAACGCATGCGGATATTTTTTGAAGATGGCGGACCGCAGCGCGGCCAGTACCATCACGCGCGAATTCTTGCGGCCATCGATCGGCGCGACGCGGAAGCCTCGCGCGCGGCGATGCGCGACCATCTGCAGCAAGTCCGGGAAGATTCCCGCCCGCATCAGCACCGTGGCGCGGTTTCCGATTCAAATTTCTGACCACGGCGAGGACGAGAATGGCCAATTTAGGTTTTGTCGGACTGGGCGTGATGGGCAGCGAGATGGTCAGCCGCCTTCTGAGCAAGGGCCACACCGTCACCGGGTACAACCGCACGCGCGCCAAAGCGCAGCGCTTGATTGATCGCGGGATGAAGTGGGGCGATTCACCCCGTGCGGTGTGTGCCGCGGCAGACGTCACGTTTTCCATGGTCACGAACGAAAAGGCGCTGGCCGCCATCATGGAAGGGCCTGACGGAATCCTCGGTGCAGTCGCGCCGGGAAAATTTTTGATTGACATGAGCACGGTCAGTCCCAGTTACAGCGGCAGTATCGCCGCCAAGGTCCGCGAAAAGGGCGGCGACATGATTGACGCGCCGGTTTCCGGCAGCGTGATCACTCTCCAGGAAGGCAAGCTGTCCGTTATGGTTGGCGGACGCCGCGAAACCTTCGATCGCCTGAAACCAATCCTGGACGATATCGGACCGAAAGTGACTTACGTCGGAGACAATGGCCTGGCGCTTTCGATGAAAATCGCGACGAACCTGAGCCTCGCCGTGCAAATGATGGCGTTCTGCGAAGGTGTCTTGCTAGCGGAAAAAAGCGGAATCGCGCGCGAAGTCGCCGTCGATGTTCTGACCAATAGCGCCATCGCTTCTCCGATGATCAAGTATCGCGGCCCATTCGTCCTCACCATGCCGGCAGAAGCCTGGTTCGACGTGAACATGATGCAGAAAGATATGATGCTAGCTCTCGACATGGGCCGCGCGCTAGACGTTCCCTTGCCGACGACGGCCGTCTCCAACGAGTTTCTCACCGCCGCTCGGGGCATGGGATTCGCGAAGCAGGATTTTGCGGTGGTTTTTGAAGTGCTGGCACGAATGTCCGGAGTTGCGAAATGACAACGGTCTCTGACCCAACAAGAACAAGCGTTGGCGCGGGCGTAGAAAAGTGGCTGCGCATGTACCGCCAGATGATGGCCATCCGCCTGTTTGAAGAAAATGTGAATGAATTGTACACACGAGCTCTGATGCCGGGCCTGGCGCACCTTTACATCGGCGAAGAAGCGATCGCCGTGGGCGTTTGCGAAGCGCTTCGCCATGATGACTACGTAACCAGCACTCATCGCGGCCATGGCCACTGCCTCGCCAAAGGCGCCTCTCCGAAATTGATGTTTGCGGAATTGCTGGGAAAAGAAGCCGGATACTGCCGCGGAAAAGGCGGTTCAATGCACATCGCCGATCCTGCCACCGGAAATTTGGGTGCGAACGCCATCGTCGCGGGAAGCGTGGGCATCGCCACCGGCGCCGCGCTCTCCGCCAAAACCCTGAAATCAGGACAAGTCGCCGTTTGCTTCTTTGGTGAAGGCGCGCTCGGGCAGGGCGTGCTGTACGAATGCATGAACCTCGCGCAGCTCTGGAAGCTGCCGGTCATTTACGTCTGCGAAAATAATATGTACACCGAATACACGCATTTTTCAGAAACGACAGCAGGGGATATTCCTGCGCGGGCCAGCGCTTTCGGGGTGCGCGCGGAAACAGTGGATGGCCAGGACGTTCGCGCGGTGCACGCCGTCGCGACGGACCTTGCCGATCGCGCCCGCCGCGGCGAAGGTCCGGCATTTCTTCTCTGCAACACCTACCGCTATCGCGGGCATCACGTCGGCGATATCAACCGGGAATATTACCGCTCGAAAAAAGAAGAGCAGCAATGGTTGGCTGAGAGCGATCCGATTAAGAATTTCGCCGAATGGCTGAAAGGCCAGAAGCATGCCGACGCCGGCACCCTCAGCACGATCGACTCCGAACTAAGAGCTGAAATGGAAAAGGCCGTGAAATTTGCCGTCGCCGCGCCGTACCCGGGCGCGGACGAAGTTGACCAGGACGTGTATGCCTGAAATCGGGATTCGTGAAATAACTTTCGCCGAAGCAATCCGCGAAGCGCTCGCGGAGGAAATGCGGCGCGATTCGCGCGTTTTCATCATGGGCGAAGACGTGGCTGAAGCCGGCACGCCGTTCAAAGTGCTTTCCGGTCTCGTCGAAGAATTCGGCACCTCGCGAGTGGTGGACACGCCGATTTCAGAAGCTGGATTCACCGGCGTGGGAGTTGGCGCGGCGATGACCGGCCTGCGCCCCGTCGTGGACATCATGTTCGGTGATTTCATCACGCTGACCATGGACCAAATGGCCAATCAAGCCGCCAAAGTGCATTACATGTCGGGCGGAAAGTGGAAAGTTCCCATGGTGATGCGCACCACGCTGGGCGCGGCGCGGCGCTCCGCCGCGCAGCATTCCCAATCGCTCCACGCCTGGTTCAGCCACATCCCCGGATTGAAAGTGGTTCTACCTTCGACGCCCTATGACGCCAAGGGCTTGCTGAAAACCGCGATTCGCGATGATAACCCAGTGATTTTTTTTGAAGACAAGATGAGCTACAAGTTGAAGGGCCCGGTTCCCGAAGCGGAATACACGATCCCGCTCGGCGTTGCGGACATCAAGCGCCTGGGGACAGACATCACGCTGGTCGGCACCAGCAGCATGGTACAAGTCGCGCTGGAAGCAGCCGTAATGCTCGAGCAGGCCGGGATCAGCGCCGAAGTTGTGGACCCTCGAACCACCTGGCCGCTCGATGAACACACCTTGATCGAGTCGGTGAAGAAAACATCGCGCGCAATCGTGATTGACGAAGGCTACGGCCGCTACGGCGTCGCTGCCGAACTTGCAGCCACGATCGCCGAAGGCGCGTTTCATTATCTCGATGGGCCGGTGAAGCGCATGGGCGCGATGCACGTGCCCATCCCGTTCTCGCCGCCGCTGGAAGATTTAACGGTGCCCACCAGCAAGACAGTTTTTGACACAGCCATGAAACTTTGCGGCCGGTCTTGATTTCGTAGTTTCAGGAGGATGCCATGGCGTTACCAACGCATGGAACGATGGCGGTTGATTGGGAACAGCGCATTGACTTCGATCGTCTGCGCACGGAACGTCTCCAGCGTGTGAAGGATCTTCTCGCCAAATCCGAAATGGGCGCGATTCTGTGCTTTGACATGAACAATGTCCGCTACATCACGTCCACGCACATTGGTTCATGGGCGCAGGACAAAATGAGCCGCTTCACGCTGCTCACGCGGAAGAGCGAACCGATCCTCTGGGATTTTGGCTCCGCGGCCAAGCATCACCAGCTGCATTGTCCCTGGCTCGGCGAACGCTCGCGCGCGGGCATTCCGCTGCTGCGCGGCGCGATGTCGCCTGAAATGGGCCGTGCCGAAGACGTAGCAAAAAAAATACGCATCGAACTCGAAGAACTCGGCTTGCTCCACGAGCCCTTGGGCGTTGACATCATCGAGCCACCCATTCTTTTTGCACTGCAACGCGAAGGAATCAAGATCGTGGACGGCCAGCAGCTCATGTCCGACGCTCGCGTCATCAAGACCCGCGACGAAATCGCGCTCCTCAATACTTCCGCGATGATGGTGGATGCGGCCTACGACGAACTGTACCGCGCGATGAAGCCGGGCATGCGCGAAAACGAAGCCGTCGGCCTCGTCAGCAAAGTCCTGTACGACCTGGGCTCCGAATACGTCGAAGCCGTCAACGCCATTTCCGGCGAACGCTGTAATCCTCACCCGCACGTATTTTCAGACCGCGTGCTGCGCCCCGGCGATCCCGTGTATTACGACATTCTGCATTCCTACATGGGCTATCGCACGTGCTATTACCGCTGCTTCACCATCGGCTACGCGTCGCACGCCATGATTGACGCCTATAAGCGCTGCCGCGACTATCTGGATGCGGCGATTTCGCTGGTTCGTCCTGGCCGCACCACCAGTGAAATTGCCGCGCTATGGCCGAAGGCGCAGGAATTTGGATTCCCCAACGAAGAAGCGGCATTCGCGTTGCAATACGGCCACGGCATCGGCCTGGCGATCTGGGAAAAGCCGGTCATCAGCCGCTTGGTTTCGCTCGATCATCCATACGAGATCAAGCCCGGCATGGTTTTCGCTCTGGAAACTTTCTGGCCTTCCACCGATGGATGGGCTGCGGCGCGCATTGAAGAAGAAATTGTGGTCACCGAAACCGGCCACGAAGTCATCACGCGTTTTCCCGCGGAGGAATTGATGGTCGCGGGCTCGCATTATTTCACCGTCAACGGGCCAATGTCGGCGACGCGCGAATCCGAAGCGCCGCCCAGCAAGCGCGTCAAGGAGATGGTCGAGGCCAGCGCCAAGATCGAGCGGGTGGGCGCCACAGACTAAGTACCTATTCTTTTCCTCGAGGAATTATGGCCATCAGTGTTGTTATGCCCGCGCTCGAATTGACGCAGGAAACCGGCAAGCTCGTTTCCTGGCGCAAAAAAGAGGGCGAAGCCGTCGCCAAGGGCGAGACTTTGCTCGAAGTCGAGACGGACAAAGCCGTCGTCGAAGTGGAAGCGCTCGCCGATGGATATTTGGCCGGCGTGAAAGCGAAGGAAGGCGACGTCATCGCCGTCGGCCGCACGATTGCCTGGATCGTGGCTAAGGGCGAACCCGCTCCCGCGGATGAAGCACCCGCTGCTATCGCGGCCGCCAGAGGCGCTACGCCAGCAGCCCGCGCAGCCGAACCGGCAGCTCCATCAGCCGATGCTCCGATTTCCGGCGCGAGGGTGAAGATTTCACCGAAAGCTCGCCGCCTCGCGAGCGAGCTTCACGTCAACCTCGGAAGCGTGCGCGGTTCAGGACCCGGCGGAGCAATTCTCGCGTCAGACATCGAGGCCGCGGCGAAATCGCCGGTGCCAAGCGCTGCCGCAGCATCTTCCGGCGCCAAACTCGAAACGCTCACTGCTATCGGCCGGTTGATGGCGGAACGCACCACGCAAAGCTGGACCACCGTTCCGCATTTCTTCCTCGTCCGCGAAGTGGACGCCAGCGCACTTCATCAAACGCGCGAAAAATTTTCAGCTTCCGCTGGCGCAAGCCCCGACGTCAAAATCACTCACACAGATTTGGTCATCGCGCTCGTCGCGCGCGTCTTGCTGCAGCACCCGCGCATGAACGCGAGCTGGACGCCCGCTGGAATCCAGCTTCATCCCGAAGTGAACATAGCCATCGCGATCGCCGTAAACGACGGCGTGATCGCGGCGATGATTCCCAACGCGCACGTCGCGAGCATCGCCGAAATCGCCGCGCAACGCCGCGACCTCGCCGAGCGCGCCAAATCCGGCAAATCGCGCCCGCAGGATTTCGTAGGCGCTACATTTACCATCAGCAACCTCGGCATGTTCCAGATCGATTCCTTCACCGCGATTATTCCGCCGCCGCAGGCTGCAATCCTGGCGGTCGGCGCAATTACCGATCGCGTCGTGGCCATCAACGGCCAGCCCGCCGTCTGCAGCATGCTCACCCTCACGCTTTCCTGCGATCATCGCGTCGTGGATGGCGCGCGCGGCGCGCAGTTCCTGAATGATCTGGCGAAAGCAATCGCCGAACCTCAGCAGCTCTTGCGCTGACCACGTCCTCCCTCACCCCTCGGCAACCGCGGCGGTTGTCGTTCGCCAAAACTCTGTCTGCCTTTGAAATCAATGGTATAGGGATTGCTCTCCACAGGGGATTTGGGATATCAGCCACTCATGTTCCATCTCATTCGGATCGTTTTCACATCAACTC
>Ga0182024_10008098_pt1 | contig 22359 bp, 12 predicted proteins | sample P32metaG_FD_120480 | JGI IMG/M metagenome (GOLD analysis project Ga0182024, IMG submission 120480) | Permafrost microbial communities from Stordalen Mire, Sweden - P3-2 metaG (Illumina Assembly) | ecosystem: Environmental > Terrestrial > Soil > Wetlands > Permafrost | place: Sweden: Stordalen... | reverse complement strand
TGGGCCGGTTGGTAGTCCGCCGCCAGCGCCAGAATCTCCCGCACTCGCAGGTAAACGCGCTTCTCGCTAGCACGGATGTCCCGAATCCGCTCCAGCAACTCGTCAAAATAATCCGGCACGCCCGGCCCCGGCGGGTTCTTCAGGCGCTCGTCGTCCATGACGAACCCCTTGACCAGATATTCGCTGAGCCGGGCCGTCGCCCATTGGCGGAACTGCGTGCCACGCGGGCTGCGGACACGAAACCCGACTGCGAGGATCGCCGGCAGGCTGTAGTGGAGGACCTCGCGTGAAACCTCTCTCCCGCCCTCGGATCGAACTATTAAGTAAGACTTAATAGTTGCCCCCGGATCCAGCTCGCCTTCATCGTAAATCGATTTAAGGTGAATATTAACGTTCGGAATGCTGGTCTGGAACAACTCCGCGATCAGCGCCTGCGTCAGCCAGATCGTCTCATTTTCAAACCGGCACTCGATGCGCGTGCGACCATCCTCCGTCTGATAGAGGATGATGCCGGATTGGGGTGGCGGATCATCAGCCAATCTCAGGCCCTCCTCTTTTCCACTCGCTTCCCCTTCCCCTGGGGAACGACGCCTTCCTTCCGCAACCAGCCCACGGCCTCGACAAACCGCCATCGCTCGATCTTGAACTTTTCCGCATGCCAGTTCTCCCGCGATTCGAAGACGATCTCCTCGTCGGTCGGCGTCTTCCCGTCGAGCAGAAGGTTGTTCCAAGCCGCGTAGACCGTCGCCACGATCTCCGCTTGCCTCACGTTCATGGGAAGCATCCAGTCGAGGAGATCCTCAACCTCGATGACCCGGTCACCGAGCGCGGTACGCGTCTTTTCGACCAGGCAATTGAAACCATATAGCTTCTGCACCCGGTAAGCGCCGCCTTCGACCCGCTTGAAGTCGAAGGCATTGGTCTTCTTGGCGCGATGCTCGACCTTCTTGAGGTGATTAAAGTCGTTGGGTCCCGCCGCATCCTTGACCGGCTTTCGGCCCAGATCGATCCCGAGTCGCGCTTCGACCATGTGGGCAATTTTCTCAGCTTTCACGTGGGTGAACTCGCCAAGCCTTCCCGCGGCTTCGTGCCGTTGGCAGGCGATTGCGAGAATGCCCGCATGCAGGTCCGTGGTGCTGATGTTGGCGATCGTCACGCTGAAGGGAATTACGACGGCCGGCGGTTCAACCGGGGAATCTTTGGCACGAAGTTGGCCCGTGAACGCTTGATGAAGGAGAGATTTCTTCAACGCGTCGAGAGCATCGTTTTTTCGCTCGTAGACGGATTCGAGGCGATCGGTTTCTTCTACCAGTCGATCAAGCTTCTGCACGACGGCTTGCTGTGTCTCGCGTGGCGGCACCGGGAAGTTGAGCGCTGCCAGTTTTCCCTGATTGATGTTGCTAATGTTCGCGCCGCCGCCATCGCGCGTGAGTCGCTCACGCGTTGCACTGGACTTCATGAAGTGCAAGAGAAACCTCGGCAGGACCACGCTCGTGTCGCACCGGATTCGAATAACGAAGCCGGAATAAGAGATGACTTCGTCAATCGTCGGCACGAGCATGCACCGTCCAACCAAGTCTTGGCTTCCGTTTGACCTGACTGTAAGTAGATCACCTTCACGAATTTCGTAGTTCTCGTCCAACCTGTCGTCGATGGTCACGCTCTGCAACGCAGTCGTTGGCACGTCGTAGTTACGTCGGAAGTCTCCGACGCCGACGAGGCGAACCGATTGGCCTCGACTGCTTTGATTGAAGTTCAGGCCATTCTTGAATTCCGCAACTTTGCCGAGTTGTGTTTCCACCCATCCGTCGCTGCGGCGGTTAAAAACATCTTGGAGTTCGCTCTCGAAGAGTGCGCGAGCGTTTCGGAGGTTCTTCTCGGCGTTGGCCTTGGCGGTAGTGATGCAGGCGAAGGCTTCGTCGAGGATGCCGACGATTCGCTGCTGTTCGGGGAGGGGCGGCAGGGGAACCGGAAGCCGGGCGAGCGTCTCGCCGGTAAAGTGCTGAATGCCCGTGCCGCTGAAGTACTGCTTTAGTTGGCCCGTCGCGTCCAGATAGTACAGGTAGTAGACAAACCACTTGTTTCGCTGCCGTTCGTGAAACCGGACGCGGTGGATCGCCTTTTGAAAGTATATTGGCTGGTCGCCGTCCCAGATTGCCGCGCGTCCAGGATAGCCACCCTCGCAAATCAAGACGTCGCCCCTAATCGCAGTAAACCTCGATGCTTCAGAATCGAGGAACCGCATCTCAAATACGTTTGAGAGATCAAACTCGAACCAGCGGACGTTTAGGTTGCGTAGGTAAGGGCGCGGCGTCCCTTGGTTCTTCGTTTTGTCGAGCATCTTGCCTAGGGAATGCTGGGCAATCTCACTGACCGGCTTCGCAGACCACTTCACAGAAGCCCCCGAATCCCGGCCAGCACTTCCGCGGCCTCTTCGTCCAGCTTTTCGATTTCATCCAGAATCTCCTGTGGCGTGCGATGGGCGATAGCCTCTGCGCCGTTCGGGTTCTTGACGCTTATGTCGTACGTCGATTCGTCGAGTGAACCGAGATCCACCGTCCAGGAATTGGGCGAGACGTGCTTCTTTGGCTGAAGCGATAAGAAGTCCGCGAGGTCGCCGTCATTGAGCGGGTTGGTCTTGCCCATGTTGCGGCCGGGGTCGAGTTGGTAGTACCAGACCCTCCGCGTCGGCGCGCCCTTGTCAAAGAAGAGTACGACCGTTTTCACGCCCGCGCCTTGAAACGTTCCCTGAGGGCAATCGAGGATTGTGTGCAGCTCGCACGATTCGAGCAGCATCTTGCGCAGGCTGATCGAGGCGTTGTCGGTGTTGGAGAGGAAGGTGTTCTTGATCACGACGCCGGCCCGGCCGCCGGCCTTGAGCATTTTGATGAAGTGCTCGAGGAAGAGGTAGGCGGTTTCGCCGGTGCGGATGGGGAAGTTTTGCTGGACCTCGGCGCGCTCTTTTCCGCCGAAGGGGGGATTGGCCAGGATGATATCGAATCGGTCCTTCTCCTGAATGTCGGCCAGGTTCTCGGTCAGCGTGTTGGTGTGGATGATGTTGGGCGCTTCGATCCCGTGCAGGATCATGTTCATGATCGCGATCACGTAGGCGAGGGATTTCTTTTCTTTGCCGGCGAACGCCTTTTCCTGCAGGTGTTTTTCCTGCGCGGTGGTGCGTTTTGGGTGCTCGGCGCGGAGATAGTCGTAGGCCTCACACAAGAAACCGGCGGAGCCGACGGCGCCGTCGTAGATCCGCTGGCCAAGCTCGGGCTTGACGGTCTTGATGATTGCACGGACCAGCGGGCGCGGGGTGTAGTATTCGCCGCCGTTGCGGCCGGCGTTGCCCATGTTGCGGATCTTGGCTTCGTACAGGTGGGAGAGTTCGTGCTTCTCCACCTGGGAGCGGAAGCGAAGCTCGTCGATGTGGTCGATGATCTCGCGGAGGTTGTGGCCGGACTGAATCTTGTTTTTGATCTCGCCGAAGATTTGGCCGATTTTGTATTCGATCGTGTTGGGGCCGGTGGCTTTCTGTGTGAATTTCTGGAGGTAGGGAAAGAGGGAGTCATCGACGAAGTCGGTCAGATCGTCGCCGGTCATCGCCTTGTTGTGATCCGGCGTGCCGTCGGCGTTCTTCGGTGCGGCCCACGACTCCCAGCGATAGGACTTGTCGAGGATGTAGGCGTATTTCTTTCCCTCCAGCGCCGCCTCGTCGGCCTTGTCCTGTTCCAGCCCGTCGAGGTACTTGAGGAACAGCAGCCAGGAAGTCTGCTCGGTGTAATCCAGTTCGGTGGTACAGCCCGCCTCCTTGCGGAGGGCGTCGTCAATGTTGCGGAACGCTTGTTCAAACATATAGGAAGTGGCGAATGGCCCTTGGCCTGATTGTGCCTTTAATGTCCCCAGTCCGCCTACTGAGATGATACCGAACATCCGGCAGGAACCAAAAGACCGTCGAAATCGGCAGCGAGCCGGTGATGACTGTTTGAAGAAAGAAGTATTGCTGTACGCACAAGCCGGTGATGGATGATGCGCGGTTCCGGGCGTTCGCGACGACCGAAGAGTACCGGCAATGGTGCGAGTCCCACCTCCCGCGGTTCCTGGGGTATCGCCGTGTTTGAGTATCGTCAGGCCTGAAACTTTCCTTTGTCCTTGGAACAGCTCAGCCGCTCTGGACGACATCCGCTGGAGCGTGGGGGAGCCGATCCGGCGGGTGAGGCGGGGGAGCATGCCCGGGCAATCGCATTTGCATTTGTGGTGCAGGCTTCCAAGCCTGCTGAACCGCAATCGCAGGCTTGGAAGCCTGCACCACAATGTTTGAGCTCTGGATCAGGATGCAAATGCGATTGCCCGGGGGAGCAGGCCTTTTGGCTTCGTGGCTTTTCGTTCGGCGATGGCCGTGCCCACCGCGATGGCGATGCCGGGATTCAGGCGGGATCCAGATTCCAATCGACATTGAGCTCGTCGCAGACCGCGGCGATGTTCTGTCGCATGGTGCTCAGCGACGTGGTATTGGGGACCGACAGAATCAATTCCATCTCAAAGATCGGCGCCCCGGTATAGGGGGCGGGCGTCAGGCGGGTATCCAGGCTTTCGATGTTCACGTGCAGCCCGCGAAGCAAATGCGCCAGCCGATGAACGAGCCCCGGCTGATCCAGCCCCGTCCCCGTCAGCCGGTATGGAAGGGCGGGCACGGCCGGTGATGCGGGCTCCCTGGCATCCCGCAATTCCACATGCAGCGACGACGCCCGCGAAAGCTCCGGCAGCTCGCCCCGAATCCGCTCGATGACCTGTTCGCTCCCGCCCACCAGCACCATGATGGCGAACTGCCCCCGCAGGTTCACCATCCGGCTGTCCTCAATGTTCCCCCCGCGATCGAAGATAAACTCCGACACCTCATCCACGAGCCCCGGACGATCAGCCCCAATCGCGGTCAGCAGTGCATGTGGCATTGTGCGCAACAGCGTACACACCCGGCCCACGCGCGGAAAGCGACCTTGGCAAACCGTTTAGCGGGGCCGCTCGTTCCGTAACTTTTGGGCAGCGAGAAGCACTATACTGCGAGGGCAGCCTGCCCATAGCGAGCGCAGCGAGTCGAATGGAGCCACGGGGAATCGAACCCCGATTTGCTGAATGCGATTCAGCCGTCATCCCGTTAGACCATGGCCCCGGGTGATTGGGGGGGATTGTAGTGGGGGGCGGAAAGTCATTCAAGCGATGGGGCGGGTGCGTGAGCGCACCAAGTCTATCGCTCGATTGTGCCGACTTGATCTACCAAATCCGAAATCCGAAGCACGAAATCCTAAGCCACCACCGCATGCAATCGGGCGAGGTTCATGAAGGTTTGGTGCGTGCCGATTTCCTGGGAGGGCTCGGCGGGTTTGCGCTGGACGTAGGAGCCATCGGGGTGCATGTCCCATGCGCTGCGGTGGTCGTTGAGCATGACTTGCAGGATTTCCCAGAGCCGCTGGCGGAGGGGGCGCTGCTCGACGGGGCTGATGGCCTCGACGCGGTGCTCGAGGTTGCGGTACATCCAGTCGGCCGAGCCGATGAAAAACTGGCCGTCGAGGTCATCCTCGCGCCCGTTGCGGAAGTAGAAGATCCGCGAGTGCTCGAGGAAGCGGCCGATGACCGATTGCACGCGGATGGTTTCGCTGAGGCCTTCGACGCCGGGCCGCAGTGTGCAGAAGCCGCGAATGATCAGGTCGATCTTCACGCCGGCCTGGCTGGCGCGATAGAGCGCGCGGCAGATTTTGCGGTCTTCCAGGCTGTTCATCTTCGCCACGATCCGCGCCGGCCGCCCGGCGTGCTGGTGCTCGATCTCGCGGTCGATCATTTCAAGGAACCGGCTCTTCATGTTCACCGGCGCAACCAGCAGTTTGTGATAATCGCGTTTCAGCGAGCGTCCGGTGAGATAGTGGAACAGCTCCACGGCATCGTGCGTGATGCCGGGATCGCAGGTGAACAGGCCCAGATCGGTATAGAGCTTGGCGGTGCCGGGATGATAGTTCCCGGTGCCCAGGTGAATGTAGGAACGGATGCCGTCGGGGTCCTGGCGGACGACGAGAACAACTTTAGAGTGGGTTTTGAGGCCCACCATGCCGTAGACGACGTGAACGCCGGCCTTTTCCAAGGCGCTTGCGATGTGGATGTTTCGCTCTTCGTCGAATCGCGCCTTTAGCTCCACCAAACAAGCCACCTGCTTGCCAGCCTCGGCGGCGCGGATGAGCGACGGGATGATCGCGCTGTTTTCGCCGGTGCGATAGACGGTCATTTTGATCGCCAGCACCTTGGAATCTGAGGCGGCGGCGCGGATGAACCGCTCGACGCTGGCGCTGTAGCTTTCGTACGGCAGATGCACCAGCACGTCGCCTTGGCGGATGACGCTGAACAGATCGGAATCCTCTTCGCCGAAGGCGGGCGGATTCACCGGCGTCCAGGGCTCGAACTGCAACTTCGGCACGTGCAGTTCGGCGATCGATCGCAGGTCGTCGAAATCCACTTCGCCGGGCATCTCAAATACGTCGTCGGCGTTCAGCTCCAGCTCGCGGGTGAGAAATTCAAGCATCCACTGGTTCGGTTCGCGGCTGGTCTCGATCCGCACCACCTTGGCAAACCGCCTCTGCCGAAGCTCGGCTTCCATTAGTTCCAGGAGATCATCGGCGTCCGCCTCGTCGCGCTCCAGGTCGGCGTTTCGCGTGATGCGAAAGATCATCTTGTCCACGATCGCCATGTCGGGGAACAAATCCTGAAGGTTGTGGCAGATCAGATCGACCAGGCTGATGAATCGCATCGGCGCGCCCGCAATTGTGTCGCCGACACGCACCCACTTGGGCAGCACTTCGGGGACCTTCACGCGGGCAAACAAGTTCTCGTGGCGATCCGGATGGTGCAGCACCACGCCGAGCGACAGCGAGAGGTTGGAGATGAATGGGAAGGGGATTCCCGGATCGACTGCCAGCGGGGTGAGGACGGGGAAGACGTTGGCCTGGAAGAAGAGCGTCGCCTGACGGCGCTCGGCATCGGTGAGGTTGTCCCAGTCGAGCAGGTGAATGCCGTTCTCCGTGAGCTGCGGCAGAATGCTGTCGCGGTAGACGTCAGCCTGCACGCGCAGCATCGGCAGCACCGCGGTGCGAATCTGCGCCAGCGCCACGCCCGGGGGCACGGTGTCGGCCAATGTCGCGGCGGGGGAGCCGAGCATCTGCCGCTTTAATCCACCGACCCGCTTCATGAAAAATTCGTCAAGGTTCGACGTGAAGATCCCCAGAAACCGGACGCGCTCCAGCAGCGGAGTGCGCTCGTCGATCGCCTCGTGCAGCACCCGGCGATTGAACTCCAGCCAGCTCAGGTCGCGATTGAGAAACTCGCGCGACTCGGCCTCGGATGGCCCGACCGGAATCGAGCCGCCAACGACGGGTTGTGCGAGTTTGCGATCCATTAAAAGCGCCAGTTGCGGGTTGTGGGTTGATGGTTGTTACCGCATCTTACGAAGCTGCGATGGTTTCATCACCCACAGCAGCTTCCCTCGTCCCGCCGCGACGGGGGTGCTGGTCTCGATCAGCGCGGCGCCGCCTTTTTTCAGAATCACGAACGACTCCTGCAATCCGGTGAGGATCCAACAAAGGAATGTGCTCAGGTGCGGCTCGTGCCCCACCAGCGCGACCGTCGCCTGTGGCGGATGAGCGTTGAGCCACTCGATGAGTTGGGCCGGCGGCTTGCGCGGAGAGAGGGCGGCGATCTGCACTACCCGCACGCCGCCGAAGGCCGATGCCACGATCTCCGCCGTCTGCGATGCCCGGGCCAACGGGCTGCTTGCGATCAGGTCGATCGACGGAACGACCCGGTTAATCCCTTCGGCAGCCTTGCGCATCTTTCGGCGACCGTCCCTGGTCAGTTCCCGCAGCGCGTCCTCCTGTCCCTTTGATCCCGAGCCGGCCTTGGCCTCTCCCGCAACGCCGTGACGAATGATGAGAATCCGCATGTGAGGCGGGTGGAATACCCGGCGAGTCCCGCGTGGGCAAGCGCGATGCGGCGGCATTCATCGAATCTGAACAAATCCGCTAACTCAAAAACAAGCCACTATCCACGGCATCCGGCCCGGTCACCTGCGTGAACTTGACGTCGATATCGCCCGAGACGTTCCAGACGAGGTATTTGCCATTCTGGAAGTTGGAGACGAATTCGCTGTCGAGGACGGCGCCAGTGATAGCATCCGATATCTGGATAGTCTCGGAACGGCCTTGGGAGTCATAATCCGCGACGTAGACGGCAAATTGGTGTGTCTTGCCGTTCGTCAGGTCGATGTTGTAATAAAAACTGGTAGGCGCGTAATCGACCGCTTCAATTCGGGTGGACGATCCCGGCCCGTCCTGAAGCGCTCGCGGATCAGAGCTGTTGCTGGAGTAGATTTCAGGGAGGAGGCCGGCGATGAATAACGGCCCCTCGAGAGGGATGGAGCTGGGTATTCCATACTCCTGTCCGCCGGCGATGTAGTAGCCGCTACTACCATACACGCCGGTCCAGGAACCCTGTGTGGCCGTGTCGGTGCCGACAAACGACGCGGCACTGGCCGGATCGAGGAAGATTCCACTGAGGACTTCGTTCAGTCCGCCGCTGTTTGATATTTTCACCGTGACGTTTCCGGAAACGTCGAAGACGACGTAGACGCCGCCTGAGAAATTACTTATCCCATCGCTCGCAAGCGAAGCGCCGGTGGCGGTGTCAGAAATGCTAATTGTCTCCGCGCGATGCTGGTTATCCCAGTCGAGGAAATAGAGCGCAAGCTGGTGCGTCCGCCCGTCTGTCAGGTTTACGTTGATGGAAAAGCTCGCGGCATTCGAATAATCGCATGCCGCGATGCGGCTTGTCGACCCGGGCGAGGTTTGCAACTCCGTCGCATCGCTGTTGACGGCGGCCCATTCATAGAACTGCGCATTGTTCACCGCGATGCTCGCGTAAGAAGGCAGGCTCTGGCCGCCGCCAAAGACATCGTACCCCTGGCTTCCATACGTGCTGGTCCAATGCCCCTCGGTCGTGCTGTCCGTCGCGACGTAAGACGCGGTGGAGGTTGGCGCCGCCGGCTTGGGGTCCACAAAAATTCCACTCAGCACGGCGTTGGCCGGGCCATTGTTGATGAACGTGATCTTCACATGCCCGGTCAGGTCGTAGACCAGGTATTGCCCGCCCTGGAAATTCGAGACGGTGCGGCTGTCGAGAAGCGCGCCGGTGGCCGCATCGCTCACCTGCACCGTTTCGGCCCGGCCCTGGGCGTCGTAATCGAGCACCTCCAGCGCGACTTGATGGGTCTGGCCGTCGGTCAGGTTCAGGTCCAGGCTGAAGCTTCCGGCCGCGTAGTAGCACGCCGCCGTCCGCCCCAGTTCGCCCGGGCCGATCTGCGGGGCGCGCGGATCGATCGCGGGATCGGCCCAGGTGTATTCCTGTGCGCCGGATTCGGAGAGTTGGACAGAGGCCGGCAAGTTGTTGGCCCCGCCGACCACCGAATATCCGCCCGATCCGTACGTGCCGATCCAGCCACCGAGGGTTCCCTTGTCATCCGTCACAAACGATGCGTTCGCAGACGAACTCGTTCCGCCGGCGGCTGGATCGAACATTAGCCCGCTGGCGACCGCATTCACCGGCCCGGTATTGGTCAAGGTGAGGGTGACATTGCCCGACAGGTCGTAGACGAGCCAGCGACCGCTCTGGAAGCCGCTGACCGTCTGCGTGTTCAGCACCGCTCCGCTGGCGGTGTCGCTGGCGGTCACTGTTTCACTGCGATTTGCATAATCGTAGTCTACGAGATACAGCGCGACTTGATGGGTCTGGCCGTCGGTCAGATTCACGTCGACGCTGAAGGTGTTACCCGAATAGTCGCAGGCGCCAATGCGCGAAGTCGAGGGCGAGGGCTCTTGCAGCGCCCGCGGGTCGGCAGTCGGATTCTGCCAGATCCACTGCGATGCGTTGGTCGAGGACAGCGGCACGGTGACCTGCGCATAGCTCGGCAGGCTCTGGGGGCCATCGAACAGATCGTAGCCTTGCGAACCATAGACGCCGCGCCAGGAGCCCTCGGTGGACGAGTCCACGCGTGCCAGCGTGGCGGCGGCGGTGGGCGGCGGAGGGGGAGAGAGCGGAAGGCCGTAAAGTTCTTCGTCAATCGGGCCGGCCAACCCCCCATTCGTATTGGTCGAACCGGCGAATGTGAGAGTGTCGCCTGCCTGACCCAGAATCGTCACCGCGTGGGCGCTTTGGCTCGGATCAGACACTACTGTCCCAGCGGAGGTGCCGTTGGTTTGATAGAAGGTCCCGGGCTCGTTGATGAAGTAGAGCAGGCCGTTGACGACCTGAGCACTCGGGTTGAAGCCGTTGTCACCGGCGGGCAGAACCGCGTTGGGAATGGCAGCAGTCCCGGCTTGCGTGCCGTCCGTGCAGTAAAGCTGAATGGAGTCCTGAAAATTGTTGTATTGACCCACCACCAAAGTGCCGCCGACGTTCCGAAAAAACGCCGGGATGAAATCGTCTTGAACGGTACCGACGCGGGTGATCTGAACGGTGCCATTGGGGGTGCCGTCGGTCTTCCACAACTCCTGATCCTGAGAGCCGCCGGCGATGTCCGGACCGCCGAAGTAGACCATGCCGTTGAAGTTATAGAGGCCATCGACATCAATATTCTTTAGCTGGACTGTGCCAGCCGCGGTGCCATCGCTCTTCCACAAGCCGGTGAGCGCGCCCTGTCCCGGCCCTGTTGCGAAGAACACTTCCGAGCCGACAGCAGTGAGGCTGCTATACAGGTTCGATGACGCCGGCCCCGGATTGATGTCGTCGACAAGCACGGTACCGGCGTCGGTGCCATCACTTTTCCAAAGTTCGCCGCCGTGGGCTGCGTCGGTTCCGACAAAGAAGAGGGTCCCGTTCACATTCGTTAGACCGCTGGCCGCGACCGTCGCCACTTCCACCGTGCCCACCGCCGTGCCGTCGCTTTTCCAAAGGCCGGCGTTGCCAGAGGCGTCTGTCGCGGAAAAGAAGAGCGTGCCGTTGACGTTGGTCAGACTGTTTGGGTTGGACGAGCCGGACCCCGGCACGATGTCCTTCACCATAACCGTGCCGGCGGCGGTGCCGTCGCTCTTCCAAAGTTCAGTCCCGTCTGTTCCATCGTTGCCGACGAAGAAAACCTGGTTGCCGACGGTCACAAGATCGGTCGGGTTGGAGTTTGCCGTGCCGGGGTTGATGTCCTTCACGAGGGAAGTTCCGGCGGCAGTGCCATCGGTCTTCCAGAGCTCATCGCCGTACGTCGGGGGCGTGCCCGGGGCGCCGTCGTTTGCTGCGAGCAATAACTCGCTTCCCATGTTGGCCGAAGTGGGAGATGCGCCCAGTTGGGGAAGATCAGGGTAGATGTTCTTGATCAGGCTGCTGCTCGAAAGCAACACTCGCGATTCCAGTTGCTGTGCGACGGACCCGACTACCCGGTGGAGCGGCGCTCCGTGCCGAATGTGATACTTACCGGAGATTCCTGCAACCCGTTTTGCGCGCACTGTTTGCTCCTTGAGTTTTCGATTCATTGGAAAATGCCGACGGATTTGGCGGTGGGCCTTATCGATCGTGGAGATGCACTCCCCTCCATGAACTTAAAGATATCTGAAAGATGACGAATGCGGAATACTGATCCTGGCAGAGGGGGTGCCGAACTCATCCGCTGTTTTTCGACCCGTGGAGGATCCGTGGGAATGCATATAAACCGGGCAACGGTGCTTCCCGGTCGGGGCTGACAGGCGGACCTGCGGTCGCGCCGCTCCGCGGAAGGATGCGTTTGTCTTTCGCAGTTATCCGATGCTCAGGTTTGCAAGGTAGTCTTCCAGCGCCTTGCGCTGTCGCTCCTGCTGCTTTTGCAGGTCGTCGTCCTGTTTGTGGAAATCTTCGATCGTGGTCTCTTGCTGGTCGAGTTCAGTCAGCAGGCGTTTGTAGTAATCGCTGGAGGGGCTGACGGCCTTCATGTTTTCGCGAATGCGCGATTGCTCGCTGGTGATTCCGGCCAGCTTTTGCTGGAGAAGCTGCACCTGGCGCTGGGTATCGGCCAGTGCCGTTTTGAGCTGGGCGGCTTTGGTCAGCGCGTCCTTCACGTCCTTGGGGATTTCCCCGGTGCGGGCGTAGACGTCGACCGCATTGGTGTCCATCGGCAGGATGTCCATCTCCTGCAACTCGGTGTGCTCCTCGCGCACCGTCAGCTTGCTGGGCTCGTGCGGCTTGAGCTTGCCCTCGAAGCGATAGAGCGCATCGGTGGTTTCGATCGGCTTCTTCGGTTCGAGCAGCGTCCAGCCGGGGCGCTTGGGGGTTTCGATCAGCAGCGTCTTGGGATTCTCACTCTTGTCCTCGGCGACAAATTCCTGGTTGAAAGTCTGTTTGAAAGTGAGCTGCAGCACGCCCTTGACGATCTTGCCGGTGAGAAGGTGGTTTTCCTGTGTGTTGTCCGATGCGTGGACCGTCACCTCCTGATCGATGCCGTAGCTGATGAGGCGCTCCTGTCCTGGCGGCACGTCGCCGAGGCTGGCGTCGCCGGCGTAGGCGCCGCCGGAGATCACGGTCATGGGGCCTTGCAGCAGGTATTTGCCGGTGGTGTTTTTCAATCGCGCGCCCAGCAGTGGGTTGGTCGCCAGCACGCTTTGGTTGTAGATGCTGAGCTTTTGCGACTGGATCGGGTCCGTCACGATCGGCAGCATCGCCGACTGCTGGCGGGCGATCGAGACGTTGCCGACGGTGTATTGAAACAGCTCGCCGACTTTGGCGGCTGACGCGACGGAGCTGATGGACGCGGTGGCATCCATTGCCTTGGCCATTTGCTGGCTCTGCAACTGCCGCATCGCGCCTCCGCCACCGAAGCCGCCCCCAGCGCCATGCGCCATAGTAACCGCAGGCACCCCCATTGCCGCCGCGGCCGGCGCCCGGTCGATCCGCTCCTCAAGGCTCATCGCATCCGCCTTCCGCGCATCGGCCAGTCCCCCTTCATACGTCTGCGGCCGCAGGCTCGCGTAAAGCTCGGGCTGGACGATCGGCCGGGGAATATAGAGCGGCTGATAAAGGTCTTGGATGAAGCTGATCGGCCGGCCGCTCACCAGATTCAGTTGGACGTCCTTCCAATCTGAGTCGGTCTGGTTTTCGACAATCGCCCATCCCTGCAACGCCGCCGACTGTGGCGCGCCGGCGTCCTTCAAGCCCTTCTTGTCCTCCTCCTGATTCGCTTTGGCGGCCGGGATGTCGCCCGGGCCGGAGAGGATAAGCCGATAGCTGGTTTTCCAGACCGGCGTCTCGACGACGTATCCGATCCGCACCCGCCGCTCGCCCTGGCCGGCAAAGTGAATCTCGACCGGCTTCTTGTCCTTGTCTCGAGCCTGGGCCAGCGCCGCCAACGCCTGGGCCAGTTCTCTTCGCAGTTCGGGGTCCTCGATCCGCACGTCCGAGATCTGCGCCAACTCCAGCGGCTGGATGCCCGAATCGGAGACCAGGTTCACCACGTCCACTTCAATCGGCTGCGGGTGGTCTTTGTCGGTTGAAGGCCGCTGCTGCTTCTCGACGCCCAAGACGGTGCCTTCGACTTGGCGCGCCCCCAGCGCCAAGGTGACGGCCACCTTCGCGCCGCGCAACTGGTTCAACAGATCCGACAGTGCCGGGTTCTGCGTGAGATCGATCTGAAAGCTGCGCAGCGTGCGCTCGAGCGGCCCCTGGCTCGGATAGGTCACCGCGCTGACCTGTCCCTTGTCCAGGTCCTCCAAAACAAGGCTCTTGAGGATGTCGTTGATCTGCTCGCTCTTGAAGCGAAGGACGGTGGCGGAGTTGCCGTTGACCTGGCCGAAGTGCTCGAAATATCCCACGCCGCTGCTGAAGAGCACCACTTCCCGCACCGGCACGTTCGCCTGCGCGTCGGCGGGCTGGGTGGTGGCTTGTGCGTGAAGAGTTGCCGCGGGCGCGAGCACCGCGGCCGCGAGAAGCGCGATTGTTTTGGAATTCATTGAATGTCTCCTTGGCATCTGCCCCCCTCCATTGGACGCGCGGGAAATCGATAAGTTCCACGCTAGAGCGGTTTTCATTTTGCTGGATCGCCGGCGAATCGGTTGCGAGTCGGGGTCTTATCCCCTCTCCCTCCGGGAGAGGGTTAGGGTGAGGGGAAATAGGAGGCGCATTCCGTTGCCAATCAGAGTCTTTCCCGACTTCCCCTCACCCCGGCCCTCTCCCGGAGGGAGAGGGAGGAAGAGGGAGAGCCGCGTCGAAACCGCGCCACCTACTTGGGAAACGCTCTAAATGGGCACGCGAAGCAAGTCACGTAAATCATTGATGACCGCATCGGGCTGTCGTTCGGAGGCGAGGGAGGAGACGTCACTTTTCGTGATGATTCCGCTGAGCGTGAGAATCGTTCGCATGCCGACGGCCCGGGCGCCGGCGATGTCGCTCTCGGGATTGTCGCCCACCAGCACGCAACGGGAGGGAGCGACGTCAAGGCGGCGACACAGCTCGTGGAAAAAGAGCGCTTCCGGCTTGCCGCAATAGATCGGCTGCACGTTCGCGGCGTAAGCCAGCATGGCGGCCATCGCGCCGACGCCAAACTCCAGGCCGCGGGGGCTGGGATAGACGCGGTCGGCACAGATCGCGACGAGTGACGCGCCTTCTCGCAGCAGGAGCATCGCGGTGCGCTGGCGCTCGTCTGTGGCGAAGACGTTGAGCGGCACGCCGCAGATCACGGCGTCGCACGGCTCGGCATCGGATTGGGCCCAATGCACTTTTCCATCCAGCAGCTCGTGGATGCCCTCCGTTGCGAGATTGAATACTCTGGGTCTGCCGGCCGGCGCTGCGCCGGCGAAGTGCTCGATGACATAGTCTGCCGCCGCCGACGCGGCGGGGTAGATGTGGGCCGGATCGACCTCTACGCCCATGCCGAACAGGCGCGCGGCGATGCGATCGGGGCTGCTGGTGCTGTTGGTCAGGCAGGCATATTTTCGGCCGCGTTCCTGCAATCGGCGGATCAACTCCACCGCGCCGGGCAGGGCGTGATCTTCGTGATAAACTGTTCCGTCCAGATCGAGAAGGACAGCTTCGTATTGGCGTAAATCAAGCGGCACGCGCGGAAGTGTAGGAGGCGTGCAAGGGTTGTCCAGTAGCCGATTGGTCGGCCACGGCGGAACGCCGGCGACGCAGCGTGCCGACCAGAAAAGTCATGAGGACGATCCACGCGATCAATCCGAGCATCGACTCCCGCGGGGGAAACCATCCCAGGACTGATTGCAATGGGAATGCGTTCGGCTGTAGGTGGGTGAGATATAACGCCCCGGCAAACGCGCCTGCCGCGGTGCAATACACGAACGCCAGGCCGGGCCGAATCGCAAAGAGCAGCGGGGCGATCATGGCCAGATATTGGATGCCGAAACCCGGCGTGAAGATCAGGAAGATCGCGAACGTCATCGCCGCGATCTCGTAGCGCGTCCACCGGTTCAGAATGCGCGCGAGCACGGCCCATATCCCGATCAGTCCGAAGACGACGTAACGACCCAGGTCGTGGTAGGTCTCGACGGCCGGCGTCGTCACTCCGATCGTGCCGTGCCAGAGTCTGTTGGCAAGGAGAAGGAGCGTGATGCCCCAATTGTTGACGTTGGAGTTATATGCCAGCGCGTTGTGAACGAAGCTCGGCGCGTTGCTTGCGAGCACCGGGAGAAATGGAATGACGCAGGCCGCGAGGCCCGCAAGAAGGAGCCGGGCCTCACGAGGCGAGCGGCAGCTCAGAAGCAAGCCGGGTATGAGCAGCACGGGAACGATCTTCACATTGATCGCCGCGCCCAGGGCAAGGCCGGCAACGAAAAACGCCTTTCGCTCCTCCATCAGGTAGACCGCGGCAAGGCACAGGGCGGCGTAGATCGGATCGGTGTTGCAGTGGTAGCCGCTGGTGAGGATGCCGCCGAGGCTCCAAGCCGCGGCTGCCGCGATGGCGGCCGCATGGTGAGCGCCGAGCTTCGGCCGCCAGACCTTCCACACAATCCAGATTCCCATTGCGTCGGCGGCGATGATGGGCAGCTTGAAGATGAACGTGAATGCCTGGAATGGGCCGAACGGGTGCGGCGCCTCGTCCGAAAGATAAGCCGCCAGCTTGATCCAAGCGACGACGGCGGGCGGGTGATTCAACAGCCCGTCCATGCCATAGGTTCCGAGAATGCCGAATTGCCGGATCTCGGAAGCGAACGTCCAGAAGAGCCGGGCGTCGTTCGTGCCGGTGGAGATCGCGGCGATACCAACGCGGAGCATCACCGCTGCTGCGATGAGGGCGCACCAGAATGGCGCGTTCCCTCGCCGGGCTTGAATGTCCTTACCTGCCGTGATGGTCGTGCCCGCAGCCATTATTGGAGCATCGGCTCACTGGCGCTCGTGTTGAAGTCGCGAGGGCGATGAACTGGTTATCGGATGATGCGACTCGCCGCCATTGAGTGCTGCCCTGAAAACGCGCGCCCTCTTTCTCCCTCTCCCCCGGGAGAGGGAACAGGAGGCCGCGCCCCGGCGCTTTATGAGCCTGGCGGTCAATGACTCAATGAAAATTGCACCATCAATCTGGATTAAGGTTTCAGAGTCCCGCGACAACATGGAAATCTAGCTGATCAGTCGCGGTGTCGAGCGTGGCGACGGTTTTTTCGGCGGCGCGATATAGAGCACCGGGATTGATGCAGCGGATGATTCCAACGCGTTGATCCAGGCGGACGTGGGTGTGGCCCAGAAGCAGATAATCGTGGCGTTGCTCGGCAAGCACGCGCTGCCGGAGGCGGAAATCGTCGCCGTGGAGGACGGCAAAGCGTTTTCCGCCGAGTTCGAGATCCGCGAACGTGCCGTGGCACGCGATGCCGAGCTTTTGGGCGTATCGCTGCAACTCGGCCCGGTCGAAATCATTGTTGCCCCATACGAACGCGGACGGGAGGCCTGCCAGATGATCGAGGATGCGCTCGGATCCGAGGTCGCCGCAATGGATGAAGAACTCGGAGCCCCGCGCAACCAAAAGCTCGATCGCGGCCTTCATTGCGGCGGGGCGATCGTGGGTGTCACTGAGGATGCCGATTCGCATGGCGATGATATGGCTGCCGGAAGATCGGACCGCGACCCGAGGTGCGTTTATCGCAACGTGAGAATCATGAGGGTCGTCACGACGCCATTGTTCAGGGCATGAGCGGCCGCGGAGGCGATGAAAGTGCCGCGCCATTCGCGAATCGAGGCCAGCACGAAGCCAATGCCGCCGATCGCGGGGATGGCGGCCCAGCCCTGCGGGTGCAGCGCCGCGAAGAGGAACGACGACACCGCGGCAGAGAGCAACCAGCCGTGCCGCTGTCGCAGATGATTGAATAGCGCGCCGCGAAACATCGTCTCCTCGACCAGCGGCGCGAAAACCGAAGCGAGCAGGTAGATTTGAATGATGGCCCAGGCGCTGCGCGTATCGCTGAAGACGATCGGATGCGACATCAGCGTATGTGTTCGCGTCGAGAGGACGTAGGCGAGCATCAATCCGAACGCGATGATCGGCAAGCCCGTCAGATAGCCGACGATCCCGGCTCCGGCTTCACGGAAAATGCCCTGGCCGCGATACCATCCCAATCCGCCCACGAGCCCCTGCCACGTCACGCCGCGAAGAAGCGGCCAGAGCGCCGCAAAAATAATCCATGCCAGCGACAGGGCCGGCCCCAGGATGAGCGGACCATGCCCGAGTTTCCGCGCGAGCAATCCAATCGAGATATAGCCGACGAGATAGAGCGCGAATGCCTCGAGGAATGCGGTGGTGTGCCGGGGCGCCCGGCCATAGCAGCGATGCAGCTTGCCGGTTGCGAGTAACACAATTGCAATAATCAGCAGCGCCAGGCCCGCAAGGAAGCCGATGCCGATGGCCGCCTCGAAGGCGATGCCCGCAATCGCGACTCTTTTGGCGTCGTGTAATACGCTCGCCCGCAGGGGATTGTCGTCCGGCTGGCCGAAGCTCAACGCAAGCTTTGCGAACCAGCCCTCGTGCGCAATGAAAGAAGTTCGTTCGTGGGTGGAGACGGCGTCCGGCCCGCGCGAGTAGATGGTGCGGAGCGCGGCAAGGTCGGCGCGGTCCGCAGGATCGGTCAGTGCGCTAGCGCATTGATCCAGGGCAGCTTGTGCGGCTTGCTTTCCTTGCAGCTCGCCAACGACGCTCACCAGCCGCAATGACTGCTTGGGGTTGGCGGTTCGCTCGAGATTTGCGATCGCCTGCGCCGGCATCGCGGCGGCCGGTCCAGTGCTCTGCGGCAGGCGGTGCAGCGCGCCGACCAGCACCCGCGAGGTCATCAGAAGCTGCACGTCCTCTGTCGCTTCGACGCGGCCCGGCGACTTCGACGCCCGCCAGCTCAGGAACGCGACGTATCCCACGCACGCGATGATCACCGCCCAGGCGATCGCCGCGATGACGAGCGAGTACGAGCCGTTGATCGGCCCGCGGGGAGCCGCGCGGTAGTCGAGCGAGGCCAACGGGGGAATTGAATTGGTATCCATGCATCGGTCTTTTCGGGCGCGAGCCGCTGCTCGCAAGTGCTGAGGAAAAAACAAGGCCAGCGCAGCGCTGGCCAGCGCGGGGGCGATCATAAGGCAGATCGCGAAATTTTTTTATTTGGCGGCTTTGATCGGGTTGTTTTCGAGTGCGTCATGAATATAGTCCGCTCCACTCGTGACGAACGAGTGTGGCTTTGGCTCCTCCGTGGGTGGCTGGCCGGCTGCAACAGGCCGGTCGAGTGAATCCCGTCGGAATCCGCTTAAATCTGAGCAGGTCGGTCGTCGTTTTCGCTCGCCGGGATCGCATCCCGCGGGTCGTTAACTTCATCAGCCGGCGTTCCGCTCTACAAAGCCTCTTGTCATCGCAGATCGTCATCGGCAACTGCCGAAAATTCGTGGAGTTCATGCATGCCCAAGCGTCAGGCTGTTGGGATTTTTCTTCGTTTTCTGGCACGTCCGGCGTCGTCCGCACGGCCGGGACGGCCGTGCCACGGTCGAGCATCTTCGCAAGGCAACTGCGGGAACTTTCATCGTCCCATTTTGGAAACGCTCGAAAACCGCACGCTTCTCTCTGCCACGTATTACGTCTCGCCCGCCGGCAGCGACGCCGGGCCAGGGAATCTTGCGCAGCCGTTTAAGACAATCCAGGATGCGGCAAACGTCGCCAACTGGGGCGACACGGTCGATATCGAAGCCGGGACGTATCGCGAAACGGTGCATCCCGCTCACTCCGGCGTGACTTTCACCAACTACAACGGGCAGGCCGTCACCGTCAGCGGGGCGGACCTGGTTTCGGGTTGGTCGAATGCGGGCGGCTCGGTCTACAAGACTTCGATGTCGTGGGACCTGGGTGAAGGCAGCAATCAGGTTTTCGTGGATGGCCAGATGGTGAATGAGGCGCGCTGGCCGAACAGCGGCCCGGACGTTTCGCACCCGACGGATTCACTGGTCGGGGGGTATTCCAACGGCGTCCTATACGATCAAACCATCACGCAGGCAAACGGTTTCTGGGACGGCGCGACCCTCACGATCATGCCCGGGCAGGGATGGGTGTCCTATACGGGCGTTGTGAATAATTCCGGACCGGGATGGCTCCAGATTTCCTTGCCGGCGCTCGGACAGAACGAGCAGCCCGTCGCCGGCAACAGCTACTTTCTTTCCGGCACATTCCAGGCGCTTGATGCGCCGGGCGAGTGGTATCGCGATTCGTCGGGTGCGCTCTACCTTTGGGATCCCAACAGCGATAACCCGTCATGGCATACCGTCGAGGTGAAGCACCGCCAGTACGCTTTCGATTTGGGCGGCATTTCCAATACGACGATTCAGGGGATCAGCATCTTTGCCGCCACGATTCATACTGATGGGGGATCGGCCAATACAACAATCAATGGCATCTCGGCCGAGTATCTAACGCAGTTCAACAACCTGTGGGGCAGCGGGTGGTCTCCGCCGGGCCCGGACGGCATCGAGCTGAACGGCAGCAATTCAATTCTCGAGAACAGCACGATCGCCTTCAGTGCCGGCGACGGCGTCTACGTCAGCGGCGCCGGCGTCCGCGTTACCAACAACTTGATCCATGATGTGGATTATTCGGGCACGGATGCCGCGGGGATTCGCATCACCGGCGGTGGCGCCGAGATCGACCACAACACGATCTACAACGCCGGCCGCGACGGAATCAACCTGCAGGCCTCGCCGGTGCAGATCCTCGACAACGTCATTCACGATTTTGTGCTGCAAACCTACGACGGCGCGGGAATCTATACCGTTCACAATAACGGGCAGGGGAGCTCGATTGCGTTCAACACCGTCTACAACGCGCACAAGAATCTTGCTTACGGCTACGGGGCGACGGGAATCATGCTCGACAACGATTCGAGCAATTTCCTCGTCCACGACAACACCACCGCGAACGTGGACGAGGGCTTCAAAGCCAACAACACCAGTTACAACGAACAGATCTACAACAACCAGTTCGGCGCTTCGCAGTACGCCATGCAGACCGACGGCTGGACGGGCTTTGCCTTCGACTGGTCCGGGAGCCAGGTCTACGACAACGTGTTTTACAACCCGCAGGTGATGACCGGATACAACGTGGCCGAGTGGGGCAACACCTTTGCATCGGGTTCGCCCGCGCTGAATGTGTGGTTGACTTCGCCGTCGCCGGTCCCGACTGCCGCCCCGACTCCCGCAACGTCCTCCGGTTCGACATCCGCGACGACGAGCTCCAGTTCCGGCGCATCCGCCGCGCCGTCGACAGCCAGTCCCACTCCGGCGGCCGGGGCCGCGGCGATCGTCGGGCCGAAAGTACCGCCGAAAAAGTCGAACGCCCGCACCACTTCCGCCACGGCGGCTGCGATCACCGCCACCAGTCTCGCCGGCTCCATTAACGGAACCTTCCGACGTACGCCAAAGGCCGCAAAACGGGCGGCAACCTACACGCTCACCGCGACCGCTTCCCTCGCGGGGCTCGGCACTTTCCACCTGGCAGGCAGTGCCATCGGCGCGATCAAGGGAGATTCCGCCACCGGCACGATTCGCCTCATCAGCGCCAAAGGCTCGATGACCCTCGCCCTGACGGCCCCGAACGCCAAAGTCTCCGACCCCACGCCGACGAACTTCGCGTACGTGGCGACGCACGCGACCGGTGCCTACAAGGCGCTGGCCTCCGCCAAGGGCACGGCGAATCTCACCTTCACGCCGGGGAGCAAGGCGTTGAGTGGAACGTTTGCGCTGGTCCTGACAGCGAGTTAAAGCAGAGGCCTTGCCCGATCGTGGTGGGTTTTCCCGGTTAGCCGCGACGCGCAGCGGAGCGCGTTCCGCTGCGCGTCGCGGCTAATCCTGTAACGCAGAACCGACCGTGAATGAAAACGGCTAAAACGACAAAGGCAACCCGGTTCGGGTTGCCTTCATGCCCAGGACAGGATTTGAACCTGCACGCCTCTCGGCGCTACCACCTCAAAGTAGTGCGTCTGCCAATTCCGCCACCTGGGCGTGGTGACTTTGCGGGCGGGATTATACGCCGATTCGATTGTCTGTCGAGTCGCCGGACGCCGCGTCTGATAACGCCGGGGGGCGGGAGAAGAGGACGCGGAGACACGGAGACGCGGGGAAGGGCTGATAAATCGGCCCGCGGCGCTCGTCCCCTCCCGTGAATCTTCTCCCCGCGTCCCCGCGTCTCCGCGTCTCCGCGTCTTCCCTCACTCCGGACCGCGTTTGCCTCTCTGAAAAATGTATTGGATCTCTCCCTTGTCCGTTCGGTCTGCCAGGCCGGCGGGCGTGTGGAGGAGACGTTATGAGCCGGTTGTGGGATGCGAGCAGGGCGGTGGTTGAGGGGTTGGAGGCCCGGACGATGATGGCGGCTTCGCCGCTGGCGGTGAGTCAGGCGCAGATCGTCGGCGGGGGGACGGAACTGCGGATTCAGGGAGCCGCCAGGAACAACAAGATTTCCCTTTCAGAGCAGGGTGGCGAGCTACTGGTTGCCGACAACGGCGTGAGCCAGTCAATCGCAGGGCAGTTCGCCGACGTGCGAATCTTCGGCGGCGCGGGAAACGATTCGATCCTCGTCGATTCCTCGGTCACCACGGATTGCTTCCTCTACGGCGGCGCCGGGCACAACACGCTGCAGGCCGGCAGCGGAAACGACACGCTGGTCTGCATCGGAAGCACCGCCGACACATTGATCGGCGGTTCGGGCAGCGATTCGTTCTGGATGGACAACAAGGCCGCCGAGCGGATCACGAATCCGCGGGCGGATGAAGCATCCGGCGGCGCGGTGCATCGCGTGAACGGGTACTACACCAGCGCGACAACGAAGTTAGCGGTGACGTCGGCCAAGGCGCGAGCCCGGGC
>Ga0182024_10008097_pt1 | contig 22363 bp, 21 predicted proteins | sample P32metaG_FD_120480 | JGI IMG/M metagenome (GOLD analysis project Ga0182024, IMG submission 120480) | Permafrost microbial communities from Stordalen Mire, Sweden - P3-2 metaG (Illumina Assembly) | ecosystem: Environmental > Terrestrial > Soil > Wetlands > Permafrost | place: Sweden: Stordalen... | reverse complement strand
GGGGGATTCAGCTACGGCGATGACATTGCCGCCGGGCGCATCCTGGCCAACCAGATCGCCCATCACCTGGGGCCGGCCCTGCGCCGGTTCGTCGATGCGGGTCGGCCGGTCATCGGGATTTGCAACGGGTTCCAGGTCCTGGTGAAGACCAATCTTCTCCCCGGCGAAGTCGGCGGACGAATCGGACAAACCTGCACGCTGGCCAACAACGACTGCGGCCGGTTCGTCGACCGCTGGATCAGGCTGGCAGCCCGGCCCGGCAAATGCGTCTGGACCAAAGGCCTCACGCCCGACCTCATCGAACTGCCCGTCGCCCATGGCGAAGGCAAATTCGTCCCCGGCGACGAATCGGTAAGGCAATCGCTCTGGGAAAACGGCCAAGTCGCCCTCGTCTATGCAAAAGCCGACGGCTCAACTGCCGGTGGGCTCTTCCCCGACAACCCCAACGGCAGCATCGACGACATCGCTGGTGTCTGCGATCCCACCGGCCTGGTCTTTGGGCTCATGCCCCACCCCGAGCGCTATGTGGACCCCACCCAGCACCCCGCCTGGACGCAGCAGCGGCAGGCCCGCGCGCTCCCAAGCGAAGGCTTGGGGTTGCAGGTTTTCAGGAATGCCGTCAGCCATGTATCAGAGGGGATTGGGGCGGCGGTTTAGGCAGGAGGACTCACCACGGAGACACGGAGGTCACGGAGAAGAACGAAGAGCGGAATAACTGTAATTGGCCAGTTTACGCTCGGCCGCGATCAAACACATTTATTCCTTGCCGGTCTTCTCTTCTCCGTGCTCTCTGTGTCTCCGTGGTGACTAATCCGGGTTGAGCCTTTACTCCGCGTTTTCCGCCAGCAGCTTCTGGATCAGCGCATCGAGGTTTGCCTGTGCGTCAACGGAGCGGACGATGCCCTTACGGTCGATCAGGAACAGGGTCGGCAGGTTGACGCCGAACTGCTGGGCCAGCGGGTGCAGAGCGGACTTGGCGGCTGCCCCGGGGTCGAAGAGTTCCGGCCAGGCCAGGCCCGGGTTGACCCCCAGAAAGTTCTTCAGGCCGTCACCGTCGGTGTCGCAGGAGACGCCCACGATCTCCAGGCCTTTGCCGTGGTTGTCGTTGTAGACCTTCAATATGTGCGGGAAGTCGTGCATGCAGGTCGGGCACCAGGTGGCCCAGAAATCCACCAGCACCACCTTCCCCTTCCAGTCGGCCGAGGAGAAGGCCTTGCCATCGACTTTCGTGCCTTCGATGACCATGGGTTTGTTTTCCAGGGCGAGCAGCTTGTGTTCGCGTGCCAGGTCCGCGGCCATTCGTTCGGCCATGGGGCCCTTGAGCACGTCGGTGATGATCTTCTCGGCCTGGGCCGAAATTTGCGGGTCGGCTGCCTGGGCAACCATGAGGGCAGCGGCCTGGCCGATCATATCGTTGGTCGGCTGCCCCCGGGCCAGCCCGGCCAGGTCGGCGACGGCCTTTTTCTGACCCTCGGCATTTTTGCCGGCATGAGCGAAGTCAATGACGTATTCCCAGGCGGTAGCGCTGGCGGCCTCTTCTTGATCGTTTGAAACCGCCTGCTTGCGAAGATACAGGGCGCCGTCGTTGTCGCCCAGCAGCGACATCATTGCCGAGAGTTCCAGCCGGGTGCGTCGCAACTGCAGCGACTGGGGGACCATGACCATGGCCTCGTCCAGCAGGTCGGCCATTTTCTTCAGGGGCGGCAACGCCTTGGGGGCGACTTCGGCGCGTTTGCTTTGCTCGAAAAGAGAATCCACCGCCGGCAGGACCTTGGCCAGTTCCCTGCCCTGCACGTCCAGATCGGCGCGCACATCGTCGAACTGCCTGACGCGTGGCTCAATCGCGGCCGGTTCAATCGCCGGACGAGTGGCGGGCGGCGGCGGTTCCGCGCCCGCGGCCACCCCGCGGGGCGCCAGCCAGCCTGTTGCCACAATGCACAAGACCGCCGCCAATGAAGTGCCGGGACTCAAGAACAAACGGGCTGGCAAACCATTCCAGCGGGATGCGACGGCGCGAACCATGAAGCACTCCTCTACCCCCATGGATCGGGGGAACAAACAATCATCTTGAATGTCAGGGCCCCCTCGGGCTTGCTCGGGACAAAAAACATGCCCGAATCCGGCCAAGGGCATCAGTCTAAAGCCACTGGCCCATTGATGATACGTGCGCCCGATGGGCGCCGGTTCGCCGGTATGGATAATGTCGGAGTGGGGATGTGAGGAGACCGCCGACGGAGGCCTTGCTCTGGCAGCCTCGAACCCTACAATCCCCGGTTCTTAACCATAGCTTAGCGCAATTGGGGGCACGTTCTACCGTGCCCGGACCGCTCGCAGAAGGCGAATCGCATGCTCAATCTGCTCCCCCGGGATGACGTCTTCTTTGACCTGTTTGAGGCGATGAGCCGGCACATCATCACGTCTGCCGAGTGTCTTCGGCAGCTTGCCAGGAACTTCCCCGACATTACCGGGCCGATCCAGCGTATCCGCGAGGAGGAGCACGCTGCCGACCAGGTCGCCCACCAGGCTCTGGCCCGGCTCGATCGCACATTCATCACGCCGTTTGACCGCGAGGACATCCACACGCTGGTCGGCGAACTGGACGACATCATCGACGGTGTCGATGCCCTGGCCAAACGCTTCCCGCTGTTCCACGTCCGGCAAATGGAGTCGACCTTTCTAAAGCAGACTGACGTGCTGGTGCAGGCGGCGGTGGTGCTCAGCGATGCGGTGCATCGGCTTCGAAAGAGCCGGAAGCTCTCTGAATTGAGCGACGCCCTGATCGACATCCACACGAAGGAAAGCATTGGCGACGACAACCATCACGCCGCCATGAGCCGGCTTTTTTCCGGGGAGGTGGAAACACTCGAAGTCATCAAGTGGAAGGAACTGTACGACCTGATCGAGGAAGCCATCGACGGCTGCGAGGACGTCGGCAATACCCTGGAGCGGATCGTGCTCAAAAACGGATAAATGCTCTACCTGATCTTCTGCATAATCGCCCTGGCGCTGGTCTTCGATTTTCTCAATGGTTTCCATGACGCGGCGAACTCGATCGCGACGGTGGTGAGCACGCGCGTGCTCTCGCCGCCCCAGGCCGTTCTCTGGGCGGCGTTCTTCAATTTTGTAGCGGCGTTCACCTTCGGGACCGGCGTGGCCAAGGCCGTCGCGGGCGACTACCTCAAGGCCGACCCCGCCCTGGGTTACGTGGACGTGTACGTTGTCATGGGCGGCCTGGTCGGGGCAATCTTCTGGAACATCCTGACCTGGTTGCTGTCCCTGCCGACCAGCTCCTCTCACGCCTTGATCAGCGGCCTTGCCGGTGCGGCCGTGGCCAAGAACGGGTTCGTCGTCATGAACTGGAGCGGCTGGGTGCCCCTGCTGGCGTTCATCATATTGTCGCCGCTGATCGGCTTCATCCTGGGCGCGTTCAACATGATCGCAGTGGCTTGGATCTTCCGGCGCTCCCACCCCCACAAAGTGGACCGGCTATTCCGCCGGCTGCAGTTGCTCTCGGCCGGGGTCTTTTCGCTCGGCCATGGGGGCAACGACGCGCAAAAGACCATGGGCATCATCGTCATGCTGCTGGTCGCCGCCGGCCACGGACCGCACGGCCCTTATCCCGACTGGACGCACTGGGGCACGGTACACCTTCCCTGGCTCCGGCACGAATACGGCATGCCGATCATCCTCGCCTGCCACGCGGCCATCGCTCTGGGCACGCTGTTCGGCGGGTGGCGCATCGTCAAGACGATGGGGTCGGGCATCACCCGTCTCCAGCCCGTCGGCGGGTTCTGCGCCGAGCTGGCCGCCGCCACCACCATCATCGGCGTCACCTACGGCCATATCCCCATCTCCACCACCCACGCCATCACCGGCTCCATCCTGGGAGTAGGCACCACCCGGGGCGTCCGCTCCGTCCGCTGGATCTGGGGCCAACGCATCGTGATGGCCTGGATCTTGACCATCCCCTGTGCCGCTTTCGTCGCCGCCGTCACCTATGGCCTGATCCACCTGCTGGTGAGGCCGATCTTCGGCAACTGAATATTCACGAGCTTCCTGACGGGTTCGCGCCTACTCCCCTTCCTCACTCCCCATTATCATCCGCCGCCATGCGTACGCGGCCCCATCTTCTCGCGATTTTTCTCCTGCTGGCGGGCGGATGCCAGCCCAAGCCGGCGCCGGCCCCGCCGGCGGCGTCTTCCTTGAACTACACGCAGGAATTGCCGCCGGGGGAAAAGGCACTGCGGAAGATCCCTCCGGAGCGCTACCCTGCGTTCGCAGCCGACCCAGCCGCGCAGCCGCGGTTGCTGCAATCGGTTAACAACAGCCTGACTTACCTGGCGGCGCCGAGCAGCGAGAAATTCTTCCCTTACCTGGACATCACCCACCAGCGGGCCGTCGCCACGCTGCAAGCCCTGCGGGACATCCTCGCCGCCGCGGGCACGACACCGGTGCAATGGGACGCGGTGATCCGGGAACGATTTGAAGTTTATCAAAGCGTCGGAGCGCCCCGCGCCGATGGCCCCGGCTACAGCAACCAGGTGCTTTTCACCGGCTACTTCACACCGACCTACGATGCCAGCCTGACCCGCCAGGGCGCCTTCCAATGGCCGCTGTACAAGCGGCCCGCTGACCTGGTGACCGACTACGACACCGACGCCAGTTCGCGCCGCACCGCCGACGGCTCGCTGGCCCCTTACTACACCCGCCAGCAGATCGAAAGCCCGAACTCGCCGCTGGCCGGACAGGAACTGGTCTGGCTTGCCAGCCGCTGGCAGGCATATGTGATCACGGTCCAGGGGTCGGCCCGGCTGCGCCTGCGCGATGGACGGATCTACGAGGTCGGTTATGCCGGCACCAATGGCCAGCCCTACGTCAGCCCGGGCCGGCAAATGCTGGCCGACGGCGTCATCACCCGCGCCCAGCTCTCGCTCGACGGCCTTGGCCGCTATTTCCAGCAGCACCCACAGTCCACGAACAAGTACCTCTGGCTCAACCCCAGGACCACGTTCTTCGCCGAGCGCCCCGGCGGGCCGTTCGGGAAGTTGAACGTCCCGGTCACACCCGGCGCGACCATTGCCACCGACAAGGAAGTCTACCCACGGGCGATGCCGGCCTACGTACTGACCGGCAACGGCACCGCTGGCGCCGCTCCGGCAGCAGGCGTCGCAACGCACGGTTTCATGCTCGACCAGGACGCCGGCGGCGCCATCCGCGCCGCCGGACGATGCGACATCTACATGGGCGTCGGCGATTCCGCCGAGGCCTCCGCCGGCGAGCAGTTGAGCACCGGCAAGCTTTTTTACCTGGCGATCAAGCCGGAACTGATGAATCACTGATTATAATGATCCCCATTTCATACCGATTGGACCACCGATGCTCGCCGCACCGTTTCCCGTCGATGAGGCTGAACGCCTTGCCGAGCTGCAGGCCCTGGAAATCCTCGACACCCCATCCGAAGCCCGATTCGACCGGATCGTGGAGCTGGCGGCGCGGGTCTTCCGCACGCCGATCGCCTACGTGGCGATGATCGATGCGGAACGCCAGTGGATCAAAGCGGGCCGCGGCGTCGAACGGTCCGAGACCCTGCGAAGCACGTCGTTCTGTTCCCACACGATTCTTCAAAATGGCCCCCTGGTCATCCCCGACGCATTACTGGACCCTCGCTTCCGCGACAGCCCTTTGGTGGTCGGCGAGCCCTATATTCGCTTCTACGCCGGTCACCCGCTCGCCGGTCCCGGCGGCCGCAATGTGGGGACGCTCTGTCTGGCCGACCGGGTGCCGCGCACGTTCGACGCCGCTGACGTGGAACTGCTTGCGCGCCTCGCCGCCATGGTTGAGCACGAGCTGGGCATGGTGGACCTCATCCGCGCCCAGCGCGAGCTCCTGGAAACCAAAACGCAATTGATCGCGGCGCAAACGCAACTGGCCAATGAATTGGCCGAGGCGGCGGCCTACGTCAAGTCCCTTCTGCCAGCCCCCCTGAAGGGCGCAATCCGCACCGATTGGCAGTTCGTCAGCTCCTCGACCCTGGGCGGCGACTTCTTCGGCTACCGCTGGCTGAATGACTCATGCCTGGCGATCTACCTGCTGGACGTCATGGGCCATGGCGTCGGTGCAGCCCTCCTCTCCACATCGGTGGAGTCCGCTCTCCGTGGCGGCGTGCTGGCAAACCTCGCCTTCGACGATCCGGCGGCCGTGCTCCGGGCCCTCAACCAGGCCTTCCCCATGCAACAAAACGACGGACGCTTTTTCAGCATGTGGTACGGCGTCTACGACCGCCGCGACCGCTCGCTTGTCTACACCAACGCCGGACATCCCCCGCCCCTGATGTTCCGCGGCGAAGAGGTGTCAAGACTCGGGGCGACGGGCACGATGGTGGGCGTTATTCCCGACGGCCGATTCGAAACCAGGCGCATAGCGGTCTCCCCCGGTTCGTGTCTATACCTCTACAGCGACGGCGCGTACGAAGTGACCATGACCCTGGGCGGGATGCTCCAACTCGAAGGGCTCCAGGCAATCATCGCCCGCGTTTCGGCGAGCGATGGCCCGCGAACCGCGGAGATCCTCAGGCTCATTCGCGAGGCACATGGGATGACGGAATTGCAGGATGACGTGTCGCTTCTAGAAGTGTCCTTCGACTAATCCGGAGGTGTAACCCATGGCCATTTCAGTAACCGACCCCATTTCCAGAGCGATCGCTCGTGCCAAGCTGGTCACGTTCCAACCGTTCGATATTCGCAAGTGGTTCGTCCTCGGATTCTGCGCGTTCCTGGCCTCTCTCGGCCAACAGGGTGCAAACTTCAATTATTCCGGCGGCAACGGAGGCGGCGGCCCGCCGACGCCGAGGACGCCCGGGAAAGCTCCCGCCCCAAACCCGTTTGATGCCGTTACAGCCTGGATCTCCTCGCACCCCCTGCAAGTTGCGCTCATCGCCGCCGCGGCGGCGCTGGTCGTGCTGGCGATCTGGGTCCTGGTTCTGTGGCTCAGCAGCCGCGGCCAGTTCATGTTCATGGACGGCATCGCGAAAAACGTCGCTGAAGTGGTTGCGCCGTGGAAGCTGTATCGCGGGCTGGGAAACAGCCTTTTCAGGTTCCGCATTTGCCTGGCGGGCATCTGGTTCGTCGCATTTTGCGTAATCGCAGGGGTGTCACTGCTTCTCGCGTGGCACGATATCGAGAACAAGACTTTTGGCTCGGGCGCGATCGCCGCTTTGATCGTCGGCATCCTGATGCTGCTGCCGACGGCTCTCCTGGTCGGCCTGATCGACTGGTGCACTCAGACTTTCGTGACGACGGTCATGTACGCCCGCGGGACAACCGTCCTTGTCGCGTGGCGCGAATTCCGGAAGAACATCCTGGCCGGCCACGTCGGCAGCCTGATTCTGTTCCTCCTGATGTCGATCGTGCTGGGCATCGCCGTTGCCATGGCCCAATTGCTGCTTGGCTGTCTGACCTTGTGCATCGGCTTTCTGCCCTATTTGAGCAATGTCGCCGCGCTGCCGTTTGAAGTGTTCATGCGTTCCTACTCAATCTACTTCCTGCAGCAATTCGGCCCGGAGTACGCGATCATGATGGAGCCGCCACCGCCGGGCTTTGGTTTCCCGGTGGTTTTTCCGCCGCAGTTGCCTCCGCGGGCTTGACGCCCGCCCGATCACCGCGCGGCGAAAGCCGGAAAAGAGCCGGACCGGCTCTGGCGAACGGCGGCTCGCCCGCGTCCCGGCGATCGGCGAATGACAGCGGATCGGGAAGGGTTTCGGGACCCAACGTATCTGTCGCCGCAATTGACGAAGTTGAAGAAGTTGAAGAAGTTGCGTTCTTGATGTTTCCAATGCGGTTTATGTTACCCCCGCGTTAAGTCTTACCGGAATTCCGGTGGCGTTTTTGGCCCAAAAACGCAACTTCTTCAACTTCGTCAATGTGTGTGAGGGAACGATCACGCACAGATTCAGGGACGGTGCAGATGCATCTGCTGCACTCACGACCGACAAGCCGGGTGCGCAGCGCAGCGGAGCCCCGGATGTTTCCCAGCCGATGCGACCTCCAGAAAACATCCGGTGCTCCGCTGCGCTGCGCACTCGGCTTGTCCGATTCCGCCAGGACCCGAACCCTCCGCCACCACGCGCGTGGTCAACGGCAAGCCTTGTGCGCGTCTCGGCATGAATTGATGAATTTGAACCGTTGTAACTGACTGTAGTTTCAATACGATAACCCGTGTCCAAATTGCCTGAGAGGTCTCGCGATGTACTTGCGCTGGGCAGTATCGGCCTTATCCATTTCTATTCTCTTCTCCATCCACTCTGCATCCGCCGAGCCATCCAACGGAAAGCCGTTGGCGCCCGTGCCGTCGGCTGCGGAGCGAAGTAAGGCCGAGAAGATAGTGCGGGACATTTTCAAGGTGGATTTCGCGCGGCAGGATCTCCAAAGCCGCAAGGCGCTGGCTGCGAAACTGTTGGCCGAGGCGTCACAAGGGGATGACCTGCCGACGCAATACGTGTTGCTCCAGGATTCGATCGAGTTGGCCGCGACGGCGGCTGACGTGACTGGTGCATTCCGCGCCGTCGACGCGATAGCTTCGACCTTCGCCGTGGACAGCGTTGATTTGAAGAGTAAGGCGTTGACCGAAGCGAGCCGTTGGGCAAGCAAACCTGCCGATGCTGCTGCGCTGGCCAATGCGTCGATGTCGCTGGCAGATGAGGCCGTCACCGCGGATCGCTTTGACGCAGCCGCGAAGGCCGCGGCGCAGGCCGAGACCGCGGCCAAGGCTGCCGAGGACGTCGCGCTGTTCAACGCCGCTCACGCAAAGGCCGAAGAGATACAGGCGTGCTTGCGCCTGGCTCAGTGGGTCAAGCCGGCCGAGGAGAAACTGAAGCAGCAGCCCGATGACCCCAGCGCCAACCTCGTTGTCGGCAAGTTCCTCTGTTTCGCAAAAGGCGATTGGGATGGCGGTCTCCCGCACCTGTCGCGCGGGGCTGACCGCGCCCTGGCAGCGGCGGCGAGGTTGGATTTGGCCGCACCTTCCGAGCCGAAGACTCAACTTCCAGTGGGCGATGCCTGGTGGCAGTTATCTCAAGACCCCACGGCAGGCCTGAAGTCTGCGGGCAGGCGGGCGGCGTTCTGGTATCGCAAGGCGCTGCCCGGCCTATCCGGTTTGCAAAAGTTGTCCACCCAGAAACGATTGTCAGAGCTGGCCCGCTCTACCGGCGGTGTGCAGATGAGCGTCTTCAAATACGTGAACTCAGACGGCAAATCCCGCCTGCTGCCTCTGACCGATCAATGCCCCGACGTGCTGAGCGTAGCACAGCAGCCAACGCAGTTCCGTCTCAGCGGTCGCAAAACTTTCGATTGGGCCATGGTCGACGGCGCGCCCGGCCACCATTTCGGCAAGGCGATATTCCTCACCGGCACGGACCTGGGCGGATCAATGAGCGTCGAAGTTGGAGCATCCGAGGACCACACCATCTATCGCCTGGTGATGATCGACAAGAGCGATGCTCTCCACGAGACTGGCCTTCCGTTGGAACCGGACGTCAGTTACTCCTGGAAGGTTTCGGAGAGTGAGGGGACGGTTCGCCTGCAAGTGACCCAGGATGGGAAGGATGTCGGCACCCTCAGCTTGCCACTTCGGCAACCAACGATTTGATAACGGACCTGAGGTTCACGGGACATGGCAGCCCGACAGGCATGGATCTTGCTGGGGGCAATGAGCTTGCTGTCGACGTATTTGGAGATCTGCTCGATTTTCAAGGTGACCTCACTAGACCGCTCCGAGCGGCTCTCTCGCCGGGAGCAAACGTGTATTTCAACGGCTGCGGGACGGGAGCGGACCAGTGGCTCTCAATTCGCGGGTCACAGAGTTTTGCCGCCGCGGTAAGCGGGTCCCTGCCGAATACCACAGTGCACGGTGGGGCGTTTTTCCGATGTCGCACAGGGCACAATACCGTGCATGGTCCCGAGCGAACCTTCGTCGATGGGCGACCGCAGCAGCTCAGTTGGGTAGAGAGCAAGCTCAACGGGATTAGCTATCTAATACACATTTTTAGCGGCGGCAGGCTGACCATCCATACACCGACGGACTAGGGTCGAGCGTAAACGGTTTCGCGTAGATCCTTCGCGCTACGGTCGGCCATTAGCCTGCTCCGACGGTGGCTCCGCGCGGGTACTGTTACATTTGCTCCCGCCCGATGCGAAGGCCGAAAACGGGTCGCGCCCGCCGTTCACGGCAATGGTTTTCGGTTGTGGCATCGCCTGCGCGGCCGGTGCCTCCCATCGCACACACGCCGAAGTTTCGTGTCTTTTGTTGGTCTTTAGGGCCCGGTGGTATAAAGGTTCGAGTCAGCTACCGCTCAGCAGCGAGGAGACTTACAATGCGAACGATTGCATCGCGACTCGGGCTTGTCATCGCGTTCGTTTCAATTGTCTTAGCGGTCATGTTGCCGGCGACGGCCGACGGGATCGCGCTCTGGTTCCTGTTTGTCGCGATTGTCGCCTCCACCTCCCTAGCCCTTGAGGGCAGCGGGCGGGTCCGCGCCCTTGGCTGGGTTGCCACCGTCGCTTCTATCTGCTTGGCGGCGTTATTTTTTGTGGAGGCGATGGACCAGATGCGGCACTCAAGGGATGTGTGGATCAACAAGGTGATGGCGCCCGACAGGCCGGCCGAAAGTTCGCCGGCGACCAAGCATTACTAACGACCTTGCGCAGCTAGCGCGGATTCCCATGCGAACACTACAATGGTGGCGCCCATTTGATCGAAACACCCCAAAGGTGGTAGAACGCGGCAAAGGTGACATCCGTTGAAGCAGAGACCGGTTCGATCCACGGGCCTCGGGTTCGTCGAGTTAGGCCGCCAGACGGCCGCGCGGACCAACGTCATCGGCGGACTGGTTTCGTCGGTCCGGCAGACATGCACCGACACTCGTGCGAACGCTCAACGTGGCAATAGCGTGATTATCGCTTTCGCGAAGGCGGGACTGGCTGACCTGGCCATCATCAACATACAGGCCACCGCCGTCGAGGCGGGAACCGGCAGGGCGCCAATCAGGGCTTCCAAATCAGCGGCACCGGCAGGATTTCGATGGGGGCCGGCGCGACCCCTCAGGCCGCGCTGTTCGCTGCCGGCGCCCTGCGCTACGGGCTGGGACCGCCCGCGAGGCACCCCGAGGACGGCCTCGCTGTGAAACAAAGCCGCCTCGCACGGTGCGGAGGCGAACCGTGGGCTGGTCGTCTCAACGGGCCAGCCCTACTGGGATCAAATAATGGCTTCAGATTCGAGCGGCGAGCGAGCAGCGCACCAAAATGTCGGCGGTTGAAGAGGGAGGGGGGGAACCCTCTTCGGAGAGTACCGCCGACCGCCGACGCCGCTATTGCAGCCGCGCGATTCGGAACGACAATATGCGTCCGATGGAGGTGTCCAGTGTCCCACGGAGGTCAGCATGTTGCGTGAGGCCGCGATAAGATGGGTTCGCACCAACTGCACGAGCGAGCGCTTCCATGTTGACTTCGACCGCCAGCTTGACGAAGCGATGACGCTGGGCGTCAACTGCGTATTCGCTATCGGTGAAGCCCTCACTCGGGTCGCCAAGCCCTACCTGCTTCACTGGTTCGGTGGCGAGTTGTTCATCTTCGAGTTGACGAGCAGGCAGGCCGCAAGGCTCGGTATCGGCCCGATGAGTGTTCGACACGCCCGCGATCCCGAATTGGTGCATGATGGTGCAGCGGCGGCGACCTCCATCTCGCTAGAGAAACTGGAAATGGAGCGGCCGATTCTTTCAGAGATCGACCGACCAATCGTTGCAAGATGCCATTACCGGGTAACGGGTGAACCCCCGCCAGATTTCGCATTTCGGATGGATTTGCCGCACGCCGCAGTAGATGTCGGTAGTCACAGCCTCCATGCGTGGGCGCAACCGAGAATCCCACTTACTAGGGCTGGCAGCATCGTACTGAACTTTGACCCGCTAGAAGTTTCTCCGGTGGTACGTTTGAACCTAGTGATGGCGGGCTTCATCCGGTGCTACGCCATCAAAGAGTCGGGGCGAAACCGGACCCCCGTCAGTAACGCCGTTGCTGCGCTGCTGGAGCTTAACGATGGCTTCCAACAAAAGCGTGGCACGACTGCGGGGGCGCATAACACGGCTGCGACGGATGCAGTGGGTGCGCAGCAAAAGCTATCTGCTCAACTGCCGCCTGCGGCAAAACCGGCCTCCAGGAAAGGATTTGCCGGATTGGCGGTTTACATCAGCCCGGACGGTCGTTGTCAGAACGCTCCCCGCCCAGAACAGTTGGACTGGGACTCGACGGCGCTATATCGCCGGTTCCACAAATCGCTGCTCAAGGACCAGCAGCAGTTCGGCGGCGACATCCGGTTGCCCCACCAATCGGTGATCCAATTTGAGTGGCGGGGCGTGGCTCAGACGGCCGGCGTTGCCTTCTGGAGCCGCAAGGGACGGATTTGGGCAGCAAGCCTCGTCTTCTGCGGTGTGGAAAACGCACAGGACATTGCCGCCCTGCGTCAGGCGCTTGCCGGTAAGAAGGTGCCGTTACCTGAGGAAGCATGGCAGGCCATTCTGGCCAAACCAGAGCGGCCGCTTCTAGCAACCTTGCACTACGACATTCGGAGCGTCGGAGACGCCGTCGTGATGACAGCCGCTCCGGTGCTGGCTGCGGCATTCTACGCGATGTTCGGGGCCGCAGCCTGAGACAGCAAGGCTTCGCATCGCTGCTTCGCGAGGTCGCCGCGACTCCAAGCAATGACTTTCTCGATCGCCGTCATGGCGTTGCGGATCGACCCCTCCGTCACCAACGCGATCGCCGCCGGCGGCAAGGAATTGAAGTCGGCGATGGTCGTGAGCTGCCTGTTGATCGTTCCCCTGACGGCCCAAAGCACTTCGCCCGCTGCGACATACGAACCTGCCCGCTGGGCCGGCGAGCTGATGAACCCAACGGTGACGACATGAGCGTCCCGGGGGCCCTCTTTCTTCATCGCCTCGCAGACCGCGCGCTCGGTCGGGGTGTCGTTGTAGTTGGACTCGTCGAAATCCAGTCTTTGGGAATTGCAGGAACGGGACGTCGATGTGGAACTGTTTCCGCCAGACCCTGCCAAGAAGATTCGTGTTCTAAATGACAAGTTTGTCAGGACGCAGCAGACTCTTGGCATCCGCATCCTCGACCCCGTTCCCGGGCAGGTGCTTGAGACATTCAGGACGGAAGGGAAGTACGTTGTCAAGGGGAAATGTCTCAATCCGCCCGGCGAAATGGATATGAGTTTTCAGGGCGGTACTCCGCCGTGAAAACTCGGAACTTCCAAACTTTGCCCGCGCCGGCGAGGGAAGTTCCAAGTTCCAGGGAGAGTTTGGGCCTTTCGGCTCCGCTCAGGACAGGCCCTTAGATTATGCAGCAATGCGAATAGGGACGGGAGTACGGTCCGCGGCCAGCTCGATCGCCGGGCGACTTTGGCTACCCCCGGCCGACCGGAGCGACGAGGAGGGAGAGCGGAGTGACTTGATCGCCCCGCGCCCCGGCCGAGCCGTTCTCGTGTCCGCCGCGCGTCTGGCGCAACTGTCCGCAGGCGGCGTTGACGTCGTCGCCGCGCGTGTCGCGGACGTGGGCCACCGTTCCCGCGTCCCGCAAGATCGAGAGGAACGAAATGACCCGCTCGCGGTCGGGCCGCTGGTATACGCGGCCCGAAATCCCGGGGCCGATCGGGTTGTAGGGGATCAGGTTGACGTGGGCGCGGAACCCGGCCAGCAGCCGGGCCAGGGCCTCGGCATGGGCGTCGGAATCATTCACGTCTGCCAGCAGGCAATACTCGATTGTCGGGATCCGGCCGGTCCTGCTGAGGAAGCGCCGGGCCGCGGCGATGATTTGGGCAATCGGGTACCTGCGGTTGGCCGGCACGAGCCGGGAGCGCGTCTCGTCGTCGGGGGCGTGCAGCGAGAGGGCCAGGTGGACATTGAGGTCGGCTTCGGCCAGACGGTCGATGCCGGGGACGACGCCCACCGTGGAAACGGTCACCTGCCGCCAACCCAAAGCGCCCAGGGCAGGATGGGCGATGCGTTCGATGGCGGGCAGCACGTTGTCCAGGTTGTGCATCGGCTCGCCCATGCCCATGAAGACCAGCGAGGTGAGTTTTCGGCCCAGAACGGCGGCCTCGCGGCGCAGGTGGAGGAACTGCTGGACGATCTCCCCGGCCGACAGGTTGCGTTCCAGCCCGCCGCGGGTGCTGGCGCAGAAATCGCAGCCCATGGCGCAGCCGATCTGCGAAGAAACGCAGCCCATGGCCCGGCCGGGCCGGTAGGCGGGCATGAGGACGGCTTCGACCGCCCCGCCAGCGGGAAAGCCGAGAAGCAATTTGACCGTCCCGTCGGCGGCGACGCGCCGGTCGAGCACCTGTGGGCCGGACGAAGCTAACAGGTCGCCCAGCCATCGCCGCAGGGATGCGGAAACCTGGAGCCCGGCCCAGTCGGGCCGGCCGTCGGCGCGGTAGAACTCGCCAAGGGCCCGACCGGCATGGACGGCGCGGTGGCCCGCGCCGGACATCATGTCGGCAAAGGATTCGACGTTGTGATCGACGAGGGTGGTCATCGTCAAATAATGCTGATCAGCAGGTCAGTCCCGGCCAGCGAAATCTTTTGTTTCGCAAGTTGAGCGGTCAAGGCCGCCTCGGTGGTAAGCTTCTTCAGATTGAACTTCGCGCCCTGGTCGGTTCGGCCGGACAGCGCCGCGATCGACCCGGCGGCGATGCCGAACTGTACGCCGCCGTTGGAAACGTGGACCAACCCCAGGGTCACTTTCCCGAGGATGAAGGCGGAAAGGTCGGTGCCGGTGTCGGCGCCGATCTTGACCGAGGCAATGCTCGACTGGCTGGAGAACTCGGCGAGCGTGCCGGGTAAGGCGGCGCCGTTGGCCGGGGTGACGCCGGCGTAGAACGCGCTGCCGGCCGTCGCTGCCGCGGAGAGCGAGCCGAGATTGCCCGATGATGTAAGCGTCGAGGTTGAGACCGTGCCGGTCACGACCAGCTTGCCCAGGTTGGTCGCTTTGCCGGCGGCAGTTCCGGTCAGCGTTATGGTCGATCCGGCCACGCTGCCCTTGACGGTAAGCGATGCGATTGGGGCCGATGAAGAAATGCCGCTGTTGGTGACCTGGCCAAGGGTGATGGCGCTGGCCTTCCCGCCGAGGTTGATGGCGCCGTCGGTGACTGGGCCGAGGACCAGTTTGCCGATTGCACCGCCAGTGGTCAGATCGCCGGTCAGGGTGACTGCTGCGCCGGAGATGGTCCCGATGGCGGCATTGGTGGTGAGGGAGCCCAGGCTGACCGAAACGCCGCGGGCGCCGCCGAAGGTCAGGACGCTCTTAGCGGTCGTGCCGGTGGTGGTGACACTCCCGAGGCCAATATCGTTGGCCGTCCCGGTGACGGTCGCGGTCTTGTGCTTGGCGTTGACGGTGGAGGTCAGGCCGGTGCCGGTAAAGGTGACGGTGGCGCTGCCTGGCCCGGCGTAGCTGATCTGGACCGCCTGGCCGCTGGGATTGGTGAAGGAGACGCTCTTTTCCCCGCCGGTGCCGAGGGTGACCGGTAGCACGCCGACCGCCGCCAGGAAGGTCTGGCTTGAGATCGAGCCATCGGCGGAGTCGGTGGCGGTCACGGTGATGTTGGCCAAGCCGCTTGCGCCCAGGCTGGGGTAGTTGAGCGTGAGGCCCGTGCCGCTGATGCTCGGCGAAACCAGGGTCGGGTTGGTACTGGTGGCGGTGTAAGTGAACAGCGCGGACTCGGGCAGTTGCTGGGCGGAATTGACTATCACATAGTTGCTCGGAGTGAGCGCGCCGGGCGGGACCTGCTGCAGCACCGGCAGATTGGTCCACGCCCCGTTGACCGATGAGCCGTCCGTGACCGGCAGGGCGGCGATGGCGTTGACCGTGCTGAGCGTCCCGTTGATCACCGACCCGAAGACCGTGAACCCGCCGGAGTTGGCCGGGTTGTCGAGCGACGAGCTGTTGTCCATCAGGTTGATGAACCACTGGCTGGTAGCGCTGTTAGGGTCGCTGGTTTTGGCCATCGCGATGGTGCCAGTGATGTTGGGCCGCGACGCGCTGAACTCGTTGACGATGGGCGGGAAGGTCTGGATGCTGCCGCCGTCGGGCGTGTACCCGCCGCCCTGGATCACGAAACCGGGGGCCGAGCGATGGACGACGGTGTTGTTGTACAAACCGTTGTTGACGTATTGGAGGAAGTTCTTCACCGTGATGGGCGTGGCCTGCGGGGTCAACTGAAGGTCGATGTTCCCGAGGTTCGTGGTGAAGTCCACCAGCGACACGGCCGGGTCAGTGAACGCACTGGACAGATCGACGGTGGTCGGCGTGTTGCCGTTGCTGACGAACGAGTTCGCCAGTGCCGTCGCCACGGTCGCCGACAGCAATTGCCTGGTCTCCAGCGCCTCGACCGCCGCGCGAGGCCTGGACGCTCGACGGCTCGACTTTTCTTTCGAAGGAAATGGACCGGTCATCATTTCTCCTCTAATCTGGTTGAATCCCGCACTTATCCGCGCGAGACAGATCCTGGCTGGATCGAAGAAAAAGTTATCGGCAATCGAGCGGGTGTGTCAAAGTCCCGGCTTGGTCGTTTCTGACGGCTGCGTCGACGGCAACGTGGCCGGCGCGACTTCCGCTGGCTGCGTGGCGGGGATGACTTCAGCGGGTTGCGTGGGAGGCGTTGCAGGGGCCTCGGTCGGAAGGTTCGTTGCCGGCGCCGTCGTCGGCGCGGCGGGGATCGAAGCGGGCTTGAGGATCTCAGCGGTCGGCGCGGTGGCCGGCTGGGTGGGCAGGGCCGGCGCCTGGTGGGTGTCGCCGCCGCTGTAGTCGATCGTTTCGGGTAACTGGCTCCTTCGCATCAGTGGGTCGGCACACCCGCCAGCGACGGTTAGGCAGAGCAGGCCGGCGCCAGCGAAGGCAAGCGCCCGTGCCCGGTGACGAACCCATGGACGGGCGAGGGGGGAAATGGAGCGGTTGAGCGGTTGGTTTGACTGAATCATGACCGCTGTTCTGTCTCGCTTTTTGCCGGGTGTCAAGAGGTGATCGCTGCCGTGCACCGTGGGGGCGTTGGTGGAGGGTACTGCCGCGAAAGGCAAGCCAGTGCCTGCACGTTACGGCGATTCGGCGTCTCTCGATGGTGTGCGTTCCCGCGAAAATCGCGTCAATTCGCCGAGGCCGTCGCCGCGGCGGCGGGCTTGACCCATTTCCTGCGGACGGGCTTGGTGACGAAGCCATTGCGCAATGCCTTGGCGCTGACCTTGATCCTGACGACCTGTCCGTCAACGACGGCGCGGACCTTCTGGATATTCGGCTTGAATTTGCGGCTGGTGATGCCGGTCACCTTGGTTCCGACGCCGCCGAGGTACTTGGCCTTGCCGCGATGGGTGATTTGGTTGCCGAAGGTGGTCTTTTTGCCGGTAAAATAGCAAACGCGTGGCATTTGGGTTCCTTGTGCTTCTCAAAATCGAGCCGGGCATTGTATCGGCGGAGATGGTGAATGCAAGGCAACGGCAGAATTTCAATGCCCGCTGAGGCCGGCCTGGGTCGATGTCTGGGCGAGTTTGTCTTGACTGGGTTCGGATTGGCGGGGCAGAATACCTCTATGAGACAACGATTCCACACGATCATCAAACCGGAGCCGAATGGCTGGTTCGTCGGGTGGGTCGAAGAGATTCCCGGTACCATCACGCAGGCCCGCACCCTGGCTCAATGCCGTGAGAACCTCCGCGACGCACTACAGTTGATGTTGGAGACCCATCGGGACGAGGCCCGGATGCCTCTGGATGCCACCTGCATCCAGGAGTCGCTGGACATCGAGGTCCCCGACCCATCCGGCACGACGCCGAACGGCCTGGCCCAATGGTCACAGCCACCGGCCGAGCCGCATACGGTCGGCTGACACCTACGGATAGCGATCCATGACGCTTGGCTTGGGCGGCGGGACCACCGTGTGCTTCGGCAACGGCGGCTCGGTGGCCTGAGTCGGCGCGGTGGTTGGCGGCGTGAGCGGCGCTGCCGGCGCGGACGCCACGCTTGGTGGTCCGGCGGGCGCCGCTGATGGGGTTGGATCAACGGGCGGAGCGAGCGGTGGTGGCGCCGGCGAGCCCGGCGGGGCCGCGAGGGCGGCCGCCAGCACCGCCGCCGAGATCGGCGCACCATCGGCGTCAATCACCCGCTGCAACCCCGTGAACTTGGGTTTGGGGAGGCTTTGCTGGATGGTCTTGGCCGCCTGGCGCATCTTCTCCTGGTCGGCCAGCCGCGCAACCCGCTCGTCCTGCAGCACCTTGATGTCGCGCACGGTGTCGTAGTAGCTCGGCGGCAACGGGTAGCGCACGGCCATCCCGCTCGCCGGGTCGCGGCCGACGCTGTCGCCTTCCATCCGCTGCGCCCACTGCTTGTCGATGACGATATCGGCGTCGATCCGCCCGATCCGCGCCGTCACAGCGTCAAAATCCGCCGACAACTTGTCCAGCTTGTCCTTGATCTGCCTTTCGGCGTCCTTGAGCTTCTCCAGTTCCGAGGCCGACACCCATGTCGCACCCCAGCGGAAGAGGCCCTGCTTCTGCATTTCGGCCTGCATCAGGGCGTCCTGCTCATTGAAGTGGCGGACGAGCTTTCTGGTGACCGGGAGATTGCGGTATTCCTCCGGCAGCGCGTCCAGCGCCTCGGCAGCATTATCCAGGATTTCGTGGCGGTTGGTGGCGGCCTGCAGAGCACGGTCGTAAAAGTTCACAGCGACCACCGGCTCGTTCTGCCGCCAGTAAATCACCGCGATGTTATTCAACGACGGGGCGTGGTCCGGCAGCAGGGCGATCACCGACTCGAACGCCTTGCGCGCCGGCGTGAGCAAGTCCTGGCGGTACAGCATGACGCCCTTGAGATACCATGCGGCGGCGTTCTGGGGGTTGTCTGCCAGGATCTGGTCCAGCAACGGCCCGGCCTCGTGCAGCTTCGACTGCTTGAGCAGGCGCATGGCCTGCCCGGCAGCCATATCCGACTTGGCGATTAGCGCTTCCTTTTCCTCGCGGGTGAGCCATTTGTCGCCGAGCCTCACCAGCCCGCGATCGAGCCGGTCCTGCCAAATCTGCACGTCCGCCTTGGCCTTGTCGGCGACTGGCGAGCCGGGGTTCTGATCGATGAATGTCTTATAACGGGCGAGCGTCTGCTTGATATCGGTGGTGTTCTCGACGGCATGCCGGAGCGAAGCGAGGCGCTGGTCGGCGGAATCGACGCCGGCCTTGGGACGCGCCTCGATGAATGCGACGCGATCGGCGGGGATGGACCGCGACTTGTGATCGGCGCCGCTGACCACCCATCCGTCGTCGGTCTTGCGGATGTCCCCTTCGAACTCAGACCCGTCTTTGAGATGGATAACGTCCGCCCGGACTGGGCCGACCAACGCGCACAAGCCCCCCGACAACAACAAGAGGCGCTTTATCGGATGCATCGCAGACCTCCGGGGTTTCAGACAATATTATCGTCCGAAGGTTTGCCAAGCTATCATTCTATTCCCTGGGGCCCATGGTGTTTTCCAGCCGCCCGATCTTTTCAATCTCCACGGCGATGGTATCGCCCGCCTTGAGCCAGACGGGGGGCGTGCGCGCCATGCCCACGCCCTGAGGCGTGCCGGTCAGAATGACCGCGCCGGCTCGCAGAGTCATCGTGCTGCTGAGGCTTTCGATGAGGGCCGGCACATCAAAGATCATGTCGCCGGTTGTATGGTCCTGCATCGTCCGGCCGTTGAGCGTGGTTTTGAGGTACAGGGCATTGGGGTTGGCAATCTCGTCGCGCGTCACAAGGCAGGGGCCGAGTGGGCAGAACCCGTCAAAGCTCTTTCCGCGGGCGAATTGCCCGCCACCCAGGGATTTGTCGCGCTGCCAGTCACGGGCGGTGACGTCGTTGGCGATCGTGTAGCCCAGGACGTAATCGAGGGCCTTGTCGCGGGTCACGTTCTTGGCCGATCGGCCAATGACGACCGCAAGCTCACCCTCGTAATCGATCTGCTCGCTGCGACGGGGAATCGGGATCGGGGCCAAGGGATCGTTGAGCGTGTTGCCGGCCTTAATGAAAAGCATCGGGTTGGCAGGGACTTCGGACTTGCTCTCGGCGGCGTGCTCACGGTAGTTGAGGCCGATGCAAAGGATGTCGGCCGGTACGAGCGGCGCCAGCAATTTGTCGATCCGCAGTTTCTGATCGAGCACCTTCAAGCCGTCGGGTGCGTCGAACAATCTGCCCTCCAGGCGATAAGCCTGGCGGTGGTCGATCTCCCGTCCCAGGTACTCCTTGCCGTCCGACAAAAAGCGTACGATCCGCATGTCTCTCCTTTAGCTTGACCCCCGCCAGAACCATAGACGAAAGCGGCCATTCGACTCAAGTGAGTACCGCCGGGTCAAGGTCAAACAAAAAACCGTGGAACCGGCGTGGGCTTCGAGTTTCGAAGCCCATGGCGGTTCTACGGCCTGACGAGCACGCGCTGAAATCAGTTCAGCAGCTTAGTGCCCGTAATAGTACGATGCCGAGGTTGTGCCCGGCGGTTGAGTGGCGGGCTGTTGCGGCGGCGCTGCTGGCGCTGGTGAGTAATACTGCTGTTGCGCGGGAGCGCCGGGCGCAGGCGAGTAATACTGCTGGCCTTGCTGCGGGGCCGGGCTGTAGTACACGGACGCGCCGCCGGAGTACGCCGGTGCGTATGAGCCGTAGGTGTACGGCGTGGCATAGGCCGGCGAGGAATAGACGGCCGGCGGTGCATAAACGGTTGGAGCATAGAAGTACGCAGACGGATAGTAATACCCCGGGTAGTAACCGGGCCAATATCCGCCGTAATAGCCGCCGTAGCCGAACCCGATGCCAAAGCCGAAGCCCCCACGGAAGCCATAGCCGCCGCGGAATCCACCGAAGTGTCCGCCGCCGACGAAGCCGCGCCCGCCACCACCGAAGTGGCCGCCACCCCCACCGCCAAAGCCGCGAGCCGACGCCACGGTCGGGAACAGGCTCAACACCAAGCCGCCCAGCCATGCATGTTTAAGCAGTTTCATAACGTCTCCTAAAATGCCGGCCCGGCTAGTGAGGTGCGAGCACGGCTCAATTCCAAAAAGATAGACAGGTTCGCAACGAAAACGTTAGGCAGTCCCAATACAATTCCCGTGCCCCGGGGAGCAAAGGACGGGGGATTTGTTTATTTGCTGCAAGTCATTTTGCAGCAGTGAGTTGAATAGATTTTACTGCGGCTCACGTTTCCGCCGCACATCTTCTTCGCAAGTATACCGTTCAGCCAGTTCGACGTAATGACCGCTGAGCCAGCGCATGTACTTGAGGTCGTCATCGCCCAGCGGGCGTGCGATCCGGCCCGGGACGCCGATCACCAGCATTCGATCGGGCACTTCCAAACCCGGGGGCACCACCGCCCCGGCGGCGATCAGGCACTCCCGCCCGATCCGCGTCCGCCCGAGCAGCACCGCACCCATGCCGATCAGCGTCCCGGCACCGACGAACGAGCCGTGAACGATGGCCCGATGTCCGATGGTCACATCGTCTTGGATGGTATTGGGAAAGTCGGTATCGCAATGAATCACCGCCCCATCCTGCACATTGACACGCCGCCCGATCGTGATGGGTGCCACGTCCCCGCGAACGACCGCGTTGAACCAGAAGCTTGACGCCTCGCCGATGGTAACGTCGCCGACTACCGTGCAGTTGTTGGCCAGGAAATACCCGCCGGCCGTCTTGGTAAAGAGTGGCATCGGGCGGATATTAACTTCGCGAAGGAGCGTTGTTTAGCCCCTCCTGTTTAGCGGCCTCAAAACGGCAACGCCCGCGTCAGTATCTGACGCGGGCGTGCCGGCTTAAAGGTTATCGCGATAGAGCGTGAATCAGTCATGTGCCGGCGGGTCGGTAACGTCGACCTCGGGACGGTCGCCGACGGAAATGTCGGTCACCGGCGCGGTGGTCGGGACATCGCTGGATGCGGTCGGCTGCGTGGACGGGGTCTGCCCCGCCGCAGACGGGGCGGTGGTCGGGGTGTCAGTTAACGCCACCGGCTGGGTCGAAGGGGCGGTGGTTGGGGTGTCGGTTAACGCCACCGGCTGCGTTGAGGGTGCCTGGCTTGTGCCGGCCGAAGGGGCGGTGGTCGCCACCGCGATCTCTTCCACCGGCTTTGTGTCGGGCTTCATCTCGGGGGTCGTCGCAACAGGCGTTTCATACGGGGCGGTCGTCGGGGCCGCGGGGGCAGGCGGCTCGGGGGTTTCGAGGACCTGAGCGACCGGGGGCGGTGGCGGCACGGCCCCTACTTTGTCTCCGAGGCGTTCCAGCCGGGCCCTGGCGTCGGCCAGTTGCGGGTCCAGCTC
>Ga0182024_10008096_pt1 | contig 22366 bp, 21 predicted proteins | sample P32metaG_FD_120480 | JGI IMG/M metagenome (GOLD analysis project Ga0182024, IMG submission 120480) | Permafrost microbial communities from Stordalen Mire, Sweden - P3-2 metaG (Illumina Assembly) | ecosystem: Environmental > Terrestrial > Soil > Wetlands > Permafrost | place: Sweden: Stordalen... | reverse complement strand
TTCTATTCCTTATGCGCGTCTGGTGCACAGCAAATACGCAATCGACGGCAACCGAATCGCCTGGGTGGGCAGCGAAAACTACAACTCCGGCTACTTTACCAGCACCCGCAACGTTGGCACCATCACCTCCGACCCGGAAGTCATTTCCTGTTTGACTAAGATCTTCGACAAACTATGGTCCTCCCCCTACGCCGCAGAACTAGCTCCCAACCAAAAGTGATCCCTAACAATTGAGCGCAAACGATGCGGTTACTAAAAGTCCACCAGCGGCGTAGGCACTGACGTACTGTCGTCATTGAAAGGACAGGATTTCATTGGAATAGTCACCAACCGCCGTTCATTAGAGGATCATTTCCACCCACCATACTGCTGAAGACCTGGCCGCGGACACTTGCTGGGTATGCAGACCATAAAAGTCGTGCTCGGTCCTGACTGACTGACTCGGCCAAACGGCCAAGGAAGTTATGCGATAGCGCCACTTTGGGCGGCTGGAAATCTGATCTTTCATTGTGGATTCCTAGACGTAGCTCCACCGAGTTGAGTTGAAAGGCATACGCTGATGTAATCTGCACGACAAAAATGCTAATGAGCACAATAGCCAACGCTGCGAATAATCTCGGCAATGGTCCTTTAGCGTTATTTGCAAATGGTTTTCTGATTGTCATTTCCGTCTCCTAAGTCTTAGGGCGCCATACAATTCGGTCGGCAAAATAGTGAATGTAGAATACGAGCATGGACCAGAACACCGAAAGTGTGCCGGTTCCTCCAAGAATCTGACTCCAGTCAGGGCGAAACTGAGCCACTATCAGCGGTGAAAAGAGCACCAGCAGATTGATCAATTGCACTGGTAGCGCCAATCGGCATATATCGCCGAACAGACGTCTGTGATTTGGAGCAAAATTGCGTTGTGGGACAAGTTCATTTTGCTGGGTGATCCAGGCGACCGCCCAATGCTGAGTTGCATGGAAGAACACTGGCACGAATAGCCAAACATATAATATTAGTGGCGCTGGTAGCGGCAACAAGATAAACATCGCCAGGTTCGCCCACATAATCCCAGCTCCTGCAGGCAACCATTCGTTACTTACGAATCCTCGCCTCAGGACGTGCGCGGCAAAAATGAGAACAGACAATGCTCCCGTTGCAAGAAGGCAAGAGTTGGTGACGCCGGATAGTGGTCCGCGGGCAATACCGAACGGAACAGCGATAGTGCATGCACCGATCCCTACGAGCAGCCAAGCAATTGCCGACAGGCTCATTCGCTCAGAGCGGCTTAAATTGTAGCCCTCTTTGCGGCAATACATCAGCCCAATCGAGATTGCCTGGGCGCAGAAATGCTGCATCAGCACGACTGGAAATAAGATCACCCCTATTTGGAAAATGAAGAGAACGATTCCAGATATCCAAGAGGACTGCAGTATCATGGCGATAGGCACCAGCATCAAAAAGAATGCATAGATTATCCAGAAAGGAATTCTCTGCTTCCTATAAGCTTTTGTGCGAGAGCGGAACGCCCCATAATAGCGAATGATCGACGTGAACTGATGTGCTTCACCGATAATTAGTGATGACACCACGAAAAATATTGTAGCGAGATGCTGGGATTGGCTAGCGATCGGATTATTCAGGTCGCCACCAGTAATAATATAGGCGCCGAAACCCAAAATCCAGGGAAGCAAACCGCAGATGAATAGTAAGTCAAAAGATGCTGATACTAGCCATGCATGAGGTTTCCTTCTGGTAGACAGCGCGGGCAATTGTTTTCGCACGCTGAAAGTCAGATCCCCTATTTGCAGATCACCACTGCTCACACGAAAGCACGACACAGATATCACCCCGTTTAGGAATGAGCTTTTGGGAACGAGATTGACACGACATGAATCCCATCACGCAGAGCCATCTTTCATGGAAGTCCGCGCCGATCCATAGCTGGTTAGTAAGTGGTGCCAGTATCCGCCTCAAGGGATCATTTCTCAATAGGGTTATCCCCAGCTGTCGAACGCTTCGCTCCGTTACCGGTAGCCGTCACGCTTGCTGATTGTCACAATGCAATGCTCAGTTTACGCGCTCCAGCTGGCGTTCTGTAGCACAACTCGGTAACCGTCTGGATCCTCAAAGGTATGTCCGCGGTGGTCCCAGTATGGATTGAATGACGGTACGGGCTGATAACCGTAGTTCTGCATACGTTGCACAGCAGACTGCCACTGCTTTTGATCGGGTAGATAAAATACCAGCAGGTTGTCTTGAGTCGGTGCGGTACCGGCGGCGTGTCCGCGACAGCGTGTGAATTCGAGATGATACAAAGAGTTTGGATCGCCTAGCATGACGCCGTCGAATCCATCGTGATTCTCAAAGCGACCTAATTCGCGCAGCCCAAGTCCATCTCGATAAAAGCGAATAACCTCTTCAAAGTGATCGGTCGGCCGTGCAACGCGAAGTTTTGGTATTGCGTCAATGAAATGAGCCTCTGGTGCTTTCTCTAATGCATCCCCAAATGGAAGTGACTTAAGTAAGTCATCCGTCATTGTCAACGTCTGCAGAACCTTCACGTCTTCCGACAGGCATTCGGATTGCTTGCTTCGTGTTAAGTCAATTCCTAAAGTATCAGAATGACTCTCCCAATGCTGCCGATCCGGCCATTGAGCATACGCTAGCCATGTTCCGTCGTCGTTTCTATGCAGCCTGGAGCCTAGCGATCCATGTTGATGGAAAATCGCTTCGGTAATAGTGCGCCAGGTGTCTCGGAATTCTTCCTCTTTACCGGGTTTGACTTTCCATTGGTAGATTACGCAAAACATTGCTGTTCCTAGATATTTGCTGCTGCTGCCTGTAGCCAATGATACAGAGTCTCACGAGTCATGCTTGTTCTGGTCAAAGTAATCTCTGCAGATCCTGGCTGTCGCGATTTCGCGATTACCAGGGAAATCCGCAAAGGTGAACTGATTTCCAGGACCGGGAACCGCCCAGGTCATTGAACATAGCATTGGAAGGCCAGCGCTTGTCACCTGAAGGTTGAGAAACAGTGACTTCGCCCTCGAATCGTTTCCATCCCAAATTGCTGTAGAAGGCGATGAGATCGTCTGCACAAAAAAGAAAACCGCACGCGTTCGGATCAGATTCAATCATAAACTCGACGGCAACTCGATTAAGCTGTCTGGAATATCCTTGCCCGCGCTGCTGCGGCTCGGTGATCACATTATTGAGACCAAAGAAATGCATAGGTTCGCCATCTGCCAGCACCTGACGATCCACAATATTCAAAAAACTAACTACCTGGTCATCAACCAAACCCATGAACACCCACTTGGGTTCTGCCCAAACGTGTTCGCGCACTATGCTGACATTGCCAAACTCTCGGTCGGCACGGTTATTTAGTTCCTGCTGCATGTCGGCGGGCAAGTCGCTTACTAGATGCCTTTCTATTCGCATGCGGATTTTGTCAACTCCTCAAGAAAAAGAGGTTTTCCAATGTCATTTACCACATTACAAATCGATTTGCTATGTTCTTTCCGTCTTATTTCTGGTTGAGCAGCGTCTCCGAAGTCGGTGACAACCATTGAAAGCCACGAACATCCTCCACGCTTCCAAGCAAAACACTCGGTTTCTGCGCCTTTTTCCAATAAATCATCCTGTTTTTGACGTAGGCGACGGCAGACTGATCCGGCGCGACTGTAAGCAAATCGAATTTGGATTGATCGAGGCCAAATTTAGCCTTAACTAAGCTTGGTGAGCTGATGTAGGCGCTAAAGGGTTTTAAGCTATTTACGGCCATCCGCGCATAGAGGAGTGTTGGCACAGTAGGAAACTCAGAAGCAACGAACTCTGCACAAATGCCGATGCCATGGGGTGCAATGACGAACTGCGAATCATCCACAGTTACACCGCCGCTGATGTCTGCGGACTGGGGTAGCGCAGAGAGTTTTCTCTCAGCCCCAGAGACAACGCCGGGAGGGAGGTTCAACTCGTGAGACTCCAGTGCTTTCAATCCCACAACTCGAAATGTCTGCCAAGTTTCTTGCTCATGCTCTGCGACACCATTGCTGCTGTGAATGCTGGCACCAAACCAATCTCCGCATACAGAGAGAATTTCAATCGATTCCGTTGTAGGACCACCGCCACGTTCGGGATCAGCGGCCGTACTGTCGTCAACTTCATTGCTCCAGATGGTGCGAGTTTTTCCTCCATGAACCGGAGTCAACAATATTTTCGAATAAACCCTCTTCTTGCCGGTTGTCGCCCATACGGGAATCATTGTGTACAGATGATCTTGCGATGCGAAAATTAGTCCTCTGGTAAAATTCTTACTCGTACCGTTAGTCCACAGAGTGCGCCATTTAGTCGATGCGAACCCATACTGACCCGCATCCTGCTTCTCGAAATCCCTCAAGTCCGATTGGTCACCGGCACTAACTGCCGCCTTGCTAGTTGGCACCACCTCTCTATACTGAACCAGAAGCGAAACTGGTGCCTGCTGCCGTGCTTGCGATTGTGCGCCCAGCGGAAAAATTGCACCGGCTACGATTAGGGCACAGGTTGCGAGGTTTTTGATCATCTCATGCTCCGGACAATGCAGTTTCGTACCCCGTAGAAGCTATATGTTAGCAAAGTAAACCTCAGCATAGAACTGCCTGGAATACGGGTCTGCCGAGTAAGATGACAGATGACGCAGGCAACTGCCGCTCGAAGGGTTTGGCAATTGACGCACGCCGATTCGTTTAAACTTGTTCTCCGTGGTGGTAACGTGCCACCGCCGGCGGCGACTTTCACGTTCTGTTGTCGAACCCTCTGATTGCTCAAACACAGTTCATCAACGTTCTGAAACCATTTGTCTGGGTGTCTTTCTCCAGACCATTAAAAACGACCTTGGCAAGCTGATCAGCCTAAACTCTCATTTTGCGCATATAAAATGAACCAGGAACAAGGAGATCAAAAAGGAGAAGCTTTATGAAATCTTGGCCTTGCATTGTGTCGGTTTGCGGTCTGCTCCTCATGGTGTCAGCGATGACTGCCAATGCTCAACATTTCAGAATTGCAAAAAAGGAGCCAGAATCGGGAGTGCAAATTGCTGCCGGGTCACGGGTTCTCAAGTGTCCAAAATGCCAGGGCGATATGGAGCAAGGATTTGTCCTGGATGTCCGTCCACTGGAGACCGCTGGCGGCGGACTAGACCCAGAACCTGCCGATTGGGTGCAAGGCGTCATCAAAGGCGGCTTTTTTTCGCCAGGACTGAAGGTGAAAACTCATCGCCAGATTGACGCATTTCGCTGTACGGCCTGTGGCTACATTGAGCTGTACGCGCAGTGAGACGCCTCGCTGGAGCGCAGACTGCAAGGATTTTCTTGGATTTCAACTAAGAATGCATACAAAAACACCGCCCGAACTTGCGATCGCGGCGGTGTCATTGCTACTGCCTGGCTGCCCCTTGCGTGCGGGCTCAGTATTTATGTACGCTTCAGCCAGTCCTTCACGTACATCGGGCTGCTTGCTACGGTTTCGGGTCAGCGCCGACCTGTCGTTTCCGCAAAGCCCCTCGGCTCAAAGTGCTTAACTCGTTTCGGTAAGCACTCACCGTTGATGCATTTATCTTAGCGCACTCAAAAATATGTTCCAGTACCCCAATGACTATTTAAAGATCTCTAGCTTGGCAGGCCGAAGAATAGCCATCGGCCAACATCCAGCAATCCCAATTAGATTAACAAGCGCCGGATCAACAGGCGAAGCGTTCCGCCCCGGGATCGTATATCCAGCGCATACAAATTGGCCGGCGGTTTGATATGTATATGACTAAGAGCTGTGGATTGGATCGTGCGCACCAGATCTGGTGAGGAGTGAACGTGTTTCGGTTGGTGATACCGGAATCGATATTAACCAGGTCTCTTCGCGTTGCTTCAGACAAGCGTTGAGATGACCTTTGGCTCGGTAGTCATGCCCGCCGATCAGCCCTGATCGGATAGCTATGCTTGCGATCGTTTGTGTGGATGCATGCCAATGGTACAATAGACCGGCCATGAGCCTAAAAGAAACAACAGATGAAATCGTAGCCAGGCATCACAGTTTTCTGCGACGGGAATTACCTCGCTTGAGTGAACTGTTAGAGAAGCTGGCCACTGTAAAGGATGATCCGGCGCTGCGAGAGGCTCAGCAGCTTTACACTAAAGTACGCACGAAAATTGAAGCGCACCTGCGTGATGAAGAAACCGTGCTCTTCCCTACAGGTGTCGCTCTTGAGGAGGGCGTTCCTCCGCCGCTGTCCAGCCTTGATTTGCGCGAACGATTGCTGGAGATGGAAATCGAACACGAAAACTGCGGGAAGGCCCTTGGAACTTTCGAGCAGATGTTGGGTCGTTTGCCGGAAGGCAGTCTCAAGGAGACGACCTTGCAAGCGTTGCAGGAACTGCGTGCCGATCTGGATGTTCATGTGGACAAAGAAAACTCGCTGGTTCATCCACGACTGTTCGAGCTCTTGCTGGGTCACAATGCGCGAGCCGATGATGTGAGGACGCACATTGGTGCGTAGCGCTGGGTATAAGTAGATTGTTACCAACCTACCGTCTGGCATGACCACCGACCACCTTAGAGAAACCGGCAAACGCATTTACTGGCCATCGCCTCAAGATTACAGCGAGGCTGTTCAGACCCCTCGCGCAAGTTTTGCGGATGAAGAATTGCGCGCCGGTGCGGTTGAAACAACACCATTGGGATTGCCGCGTTGCATGTCTGGTAATTTCGCCAGTGTCTTTTGCTTTCGCAGTCAAACGAGAAAAATCGCTGTCCGCTGTTTCTTGCATAATGTGCCTGATCAACAGACCCGCTACAGCGCTATTTCAAAGTACGTTCTCAGTGACGATCTACCCTACACGGTGCCCTTTGAGTACTTGGAAAAAGGAGTGTTGATTTCGGGCGACTGGTATCCGATTTTGAAAATGGAATGGGTAGATGGAGTCACTCTCAATCAGTTTATCTCAGAAAACTTATCTAGCAACGCTGCCCTCAAGCTGTTGGCTAGCTACTTCAAGCAAATGACTCTTGAGCTGCGCCGCGGCGGTATCGCCCATGGTGACCTGCAACACGATAATATTCTGTTCTCTCGTGGACTCTCTTCTCAACTTGCTTCCACTGAAGTTTCGATTGACAGATTTAATTGGCCCTACCCCGCCACGAGCACGTCGACCTTAGTAATTTATCCAAATGTATCCAGCTCGCCGGCGTTGTAAAACCATTGCAGCGATTTTCTCAGAATTTTGACGTTACTTTCAGGTCACACGGAGCATTAGGGTGGTTTCCTAGCGAGGTCCAATCTGTCTAAGGAGTTTGTGTCAAATAATTCGCTATAATGCAAGTTACAGCCTGTCACTGCGCTGTCATGAACCCAGATAACCAATTCTCGGAACAGTGTTTTTAAGTCGCATCAGAGTCGGCGTCAACGTCTTCCTCTACCAGGGATGGTTCAATCCCTCCATCTGCAAATGAGTTTCGCAATCAACCGAATAATTCTCAAACAAACATCTGAAGGAATGATCGATTATGAATGCTGTGGAAAAAAATCTACTTGTTGAAAAACTCGCCGGCTTCGATAGTCAACTCGATCTTGAGCGCGCCTCGACCATTCCCAGGCTGTGGTACGTGGATGATCTCGTCCATGCCGCTGAACGAGAGGTGGTTTTCGGTGATAGCTGGCTTCTGGCATGCAGAATCGACGAAGTCGCCGATCCCGGTTCGTACGTCACTCTGGAGATTGCCGGCGAACCGCTGTTGATTATTCGCGACGTAGAAGATCTGCAGTTGCGTGCACTATCTAACGTCTGCCGACACCGCGCCGCTAAAGTGGCAACCTGTGCGAGCGGAGTCGCCACTAAGTTGCGCTGCCACTACCATGGATGGACTTACGACACAAAAGGGCAGCTGAAGGCCGTGCCCGAGTTCGGCGGTGTCTGTGATTTTAGTCAGCAAGACAATTCTCTTCCTGAATGGAGCTTGGATACTTGGGGTCCTTACGTTTTCGTACGCGCGCCCGGAGCGAGTCGCAGTGAGCCTCTAGTAGAGTTTCTCAAACCGCTGCCGTCCCTTTGTTCGGGACTTGGCATTGAAAAGATGAAATTTGTCGAGCGTAAGGAATACCTCCTCAACTGCAATTGGAAAGTGTTCGTCGATAACTACCTGGACGGTTGTTATCACTGCAACACAATCCATCCTGCCCTGGCGGGAGCGATCGACTACATTCACTATCGGACGGAGTGCGACAGTAATACGGTTGTCCAAATCAGTCCGCTCAAACCGCTGGATGGCAGCGAAGTCGGGGCTCTGCGTAAAGGCCGCGACGCCTATTACACTTGGATTTGGCCAAATATGATGTTCAACATTTATGAAGGATTGATGGACATTAATGTGGTGCTACCACTTGGCCCCAACCGGTGCCGCGTCATCTTCGACTTCTTCTTTGAGGACACCGATGGGCCAGACCAGCAGGCGATGATCGAGCAGAGCCTGGAGCTTGCACATAAGGTGCAACTTGAGGATGCTGCCATATGCGAAGAAGTGTATGCCGGGCTTCAGAGCGCCACATTCAACACCGGCCGCTTCAGCGTCAGGCGCGAAAGTGGAGTCTATCACTTCCACCAGCTGCTGGCGAAAAAATTGCAGACGTTCACAACCGAGGATGACTTCCGCGTGATCAAGGATTTCCATCTGTGTGAGGCGCCGGGTTGAAGACTTAGAGGCACCACAGCTGGTGCGCCGTTCCGGTTATAGCAAATGTCTAAATCCTTCCCAAGTACTTTGCCAATCAATTGCAATTACTTTGACAAAGAGACGCCCAACCACAAATAACTTAAAATCGACAATGTGGTGAGGCACAGATCTAGACGAGCTTTGCCCGAACCGCGCAAATCGCCAAAGAAGAGAATATGCAAGCCTTCCATCAGAATCGATCGCATGGATCGTGTCGGCACGTCGTCTGTATTTATTATGGTTTGCCTGGACACCATCTGAAAGATAGTCCTGTGGTCCACGCGTATGGAGCTCATGCAGAAGTACGCAAAAAGCGGAACCATCGGCAGCAGCACCCGAAGGTAGTCATTGGCAAACGCCTGTTTGAGACCATAACTGGTTGGCATAATTATCGTCATGGTGGCGATACAAACAAGCAAGTGCTGACCCATCAAACGCATAAATGAGTCTTCAAATGAGAGAGGGTCGCCTTCAGAGTCGCACGACTTCATGCCGAGAAGCATTCTGCCCGGTGTGGTCTGCCAGGTGGAACCTTCAAATCTTGCCGTGAAAAGAAATAATTGCAAAGCAAGACACGCAGCTGTTGAGAAAACACAACTAGCCGTTGCCAGACTGGACAATGAAAACGGTCCGATGCCGACGCCGGTGTCCCTGGCGAATATTCCGCCTTGTGTCGCCAACAGTGGGGGTCCCAATAGAAATGCAAACAAGACGATGAGGATGATCTGATCTATAAAAATCGCCAGGAACAGTCTTGCTAAACTAGGCCGGCGCAATTGCTGCAGGCGACGGGACTGGTCGATCTGCCTGGCAAGGTAAGCTGAGCAATTTCTGTAGCCGACGCTGCTCTCAAGCAGCGCCAGCACCGAGTTACGGCGCGCATTAATCAAATGGCGTGCCAGGTCTTGAGCATCATTCATGCTGGTCATGAGGCTCCTCGCAGATCATACCCATCCCAATATCACTCATGCCCAATGGAATGTCGCCATGGTTTTCCCTGAAGTTTTCATTCTGGCTCGCTGCTTAATGGAAGTTTTCCAAGAAATCGAAACGCAGCCACAGAATTCGCAACAACCACGACGTTGACGATGAAAAGCCGTCCGCAAGTTCAGTTTGCCACTGGTGTTGGTGGCACTACCACGCTCTTGCGCTGTGCTTCAGAAGGACTGGAAATTCGAAAACCACCAAGAGTCGTATCCTGGCCACGGCAAAAATAGACCAATCTCGATATGATCCAGTAGGCTCCTGCGCCCATACTCGGCAGTCCGCGACAAAAGGGGCGCCCATAGCTGCTTGCTGAGCGCCCCCAATGCTTTTAGGTTAGTGGCTGTGAGCGGCGGAGTGCTCATCGGCATGAATCTTAGTAGCTTCTTCATGGTGATGAGTGGCATGAAGATGGTGTCCGTGCGCTATGTGCGCGTGGTGGGCAGCTTTTTCGTGATTACCTTCCTCATGATGCTTGGCTGCTTCACGGTGATGTTTGGCGGCAAGCTCCAAGTGTTCAGCAGCTTTATTGTGATGTTCGATGCGTTTTGTCATGACATATCTCCAATCGATCCTGTTTGACCACCGGATTTACCGGTTAATCCCAAGTTAGCGTGCTGGTAGTTATGGACTGGTTAAGGAAATTGATTAATTGAGAAACTGCTTCGATCCCTCAATCGTTCCATGAGATATCCGTACTCGGCTGGCCGCTTCTCTAATAGAGAGCGACAAGATTAAATTGGAGTTTCCAAAAATGGAATTGATACGGCACCATCGGGCTGCGATGCTTTCACGAATTCACTCCGTGCGCAGTGTCTCTCTCACAGTTGGCGGAACTGATTCCGCACCGTCCGTGATGCCAGAAGCCCGTGCCCAAGCTTTGAGAAAGTCTGTTGAAATTCGACCAGCAGCATCACGTAATCGATTCATGTGCCGATGCGCTTTCGCAGAGCATCTTAATCCGCGCGTCCTTTACTTGTTGCCTTCACGCTGTGCATCTTGGCTGGATCATAACCAAGCTGTTTAGCTTTCTTTAGATCTTCTTCCGCTTTCTGCTTGTTGCCAGCCTTTTGGTAAACTTCAGCCCGCTGCACGTAAATGGGCCATAGAGTTGGTTTTGCAGCGATCAGCCTGGACAGATCTTTGCAGGCTTTATCGTATTGCCCCTTCGTTTCGTAGCAACTGGCTCTGAGAGTAACTGCCTGCAGATCATCAGGAACTTTCCTCAGGTGGTCTTCGAGCTGCTTCAACACCCCGTCTACCTTGGTCGGATCATGCGTCGCATTTACCTTGTCCATTATCGCCATCATATGCCCCTGTTCTGCAGTTTTATACTGTGAGGCCAATTGTTGGTACTTGGTAAAACCTTGATCGTCGCCGGTCTTCTTGCAAAGCAAAGCGGCATCATTGGCCACTCCGAACGAGTGCTCCAAAGTGAGGCATTCGACACAATCCGCCAACGCCTTCTTCCAATCGTTTAACGCTATGTAGCAGTGATAGCGATAGTTGAGCGCACTTCTCAAGTAGAACTTGTCTTTGGGATGCAGACTGATGGCCTTCGTCAAGTCCTTGATCGCACCTGGAATGTCTTTGGCCGAATATTTCACGAAACCTTCGAGAGCATAACCATCGCCGGAGTTCGGATCGATCGCCAAAATTTTGTCGGCTATCTTTTTGGTTACCGCAGGCGATGCCAATTGCGCTTCCTGTAGAAGTGCTGGAATTTCAGATTGCCCGGCGCCGCAACAGATCACTGCGGCGAACAAAAGCCCTAAATAGCGCATCTGCTTCATGCTTTGGTTCCCCCAATGTGCTTCCCCACCCGTGAGACCAATATGCCCTTACCCACCCGAGCGAAAACGCACGTTGTTCCGTCGTGTTATTTTACACGCCCCCGGTCGCCCTCACTAATGCCACTACGCCCGGTGGCAGCATCGCGAATTATCTCGAATGTCGTGACCTGTTACCAGAGCTTGTCTTTGTCAGCGTCCTGTTTGAGCGGATCGAACCAGACCAAAATATTGTCCTTTTCAGAAGGGTTGATCATCAGCTCGCAGTGTGCGGGCAATCGTTTCGCGAGGGCAGCGTTAACTTCACTTACTTCTCGCGCAGGAACTTTTCGAAGCGCCAATGCCTTCAGATGGCTTAGTTTCTTAAACCCATCTTGCTTGAGATCCGAGTCTTGATAGTCGAGTTCCAAACGTTGCAATTTCGGCATGTTGGAAAGCTCATCCAACAGCTTATCGCGGGAGACGCTGACTACGCCCCTAAGACTGAGCGTGTCGATTGATGCCAGCCGCGCCATCAGTTTTGCATCTGCCACTGTAATGTTGTTCTTACATCGCAATCCCAGACGTCGCATCTGTGACGCTTTTGCTAATTCCATCAAAACTGGAGTGGCCGAATCAATTGAATCCATCCACAGAACGCGAAGATTCTTCAAATTTGGCAGTTTCGCGACCGCGCTGCCCCCTACCATTCCATCGTCTTCTATTGTCACCTCGTGTAGATCGAGCCAGCGCAAGGCGCCGATATCACCGATGCTGTCGAAAGCCTTCTGTGAAACGCTTTTATTCTCCATGAACAGAAGCCGGAGATCATCTTGCTGCGGCAGGGCGCGCACCGTTGAATTTACCAGATCGCCCAACCAGCACGTATGGGGCTTGATCAGAACGCCGGACAACTCACTGGGACGAAAGTACCCCCAAAAGTATGGAAATGCGAGCATCTCACTGTTAGCCTCGAAAATCAGCTTAGCGTTGCTGGGAACAGACTTTCCACCGGTCGCTTCTACTTGCGACTGGCTTCCGGAGTTCCACCAATAGAACTTTCCGAAATCGTGATGGTTTCCCGGAGGAGGCTGAAACATCAAATTATCGCCAGTCTTGTGAAAAAAGTAATCAGACTCCTCGCCCGACGGATCGAGCCTGTAAAGACCCATAGTCTCGGTAGGATTGGCTGCTGCAGAGGATACAGGGAGCTGAGCTGGAGAAGATTTTTGCAAGGCACCCGAGAAGAATCCGATAGCAGCACCGACGATCACACCCAGACAACAAAACAATAGCGGCTGATATCGCCGTCTGCTCTGCCGCTGCGACGCCGAGTACACGCCTGTTGTGGCGACTGCGCGAAGATGTTCGAAGTCCCCGCGTTCCAGAGAAATCAGATCTTCAGCCACGTGCAGGCAGCTCTGGTAGCGATCGCGCGGTTCCTTTGCCAGCATCTTGGCCAAGACCTTTTCCAGCGCTGATGGAAAAACGAGACCGAGCGAGGCTTCCTTTAGCGATGGCAGTGGTGACAAGCCGTGCTGCATCATCGTTTCCAATGCATTGCTGCCCCTGAAGGGAGGCGCACCAGTCAACGCCTCGAACAGCATGCATCCTAAAGCGTAGATGTCGCTTCGGCTGTCCACTCCAATCCCTGCGCATTGCTCCGGGCTCATGTACAAAGGAGTGCCAAAAACGTCTCCTGCTCCCGTAAGCGTTAGCGCCTGCGACTCATCGCCGAACTGGATTTTTGCGATGCCGAAGTCGACAATCTTCGGGATGAACTGAGAGGAGTTGGCATCGAGCGGGGACAGAATGATGTTGCTTGGTTTGAGATCTCGGTGGACTACGCCTTCTTTATGGGCATATCCCATGGCCATCGAGATCGGAATGAACATTTGCAGCGCTTCTTTGAGGTCGATTCGCCCGCGCTGCCTCAAATATTGCGACAGAGTCGGACCTTCAACAAAATCCATGACCAGGTACGGCTGCACGCCTTCAATCATTCCGAAATCAACGGCGCGGACCAGGTTGGGGTGATCGAGTCGCCCTGCCGCCTGAGCCTCTTTGCTGAAACGCGAGATCGTCACCGCGGACATATTGGTGGGATTTAGAGTCTTTAGCGCAAACTCCTTCTTCAACAGGAGCTGGAACACCTTGTAGACACAGCCGAATCCTCCCCTTCCCACCACCGACACGACCTTGTACCGGTCGGCGACGATCTCGCCAGGCGCGAACTCGAGAATCAGTGGAAGGACGGAGCCGCCTATCGAGGTTGCTGCCGCCTGGTTTGCAGATACTCTGGTGTCGTCATCGCTAATTGGATTCATAGCGGGTGCCATCATGTCTGATTAATGTACATATACCCATTTATGGCGGTTAGGGACGAAAAATCGGAACCAGCACTGCCCCTTTCCGTGGCGAAGCATCTTCTGATAAATGGACAGCTGTCATTGGGACGCGCACCAAGCGCCCTGGACATCACTCCATCAATAGGGTTTCCGTTAGCGCTTGAAGCATGGCTTGTCAGATCGCCGTTGTTCAAAGTTTCTCCTGACGTAGCCCTCCAAGTCATTTGGTCGCCATTTGTAATACAATCTGGCGGACACGACGCTTCTAGCATTCGGAGAGATGAACGATGAGATTATTGCTGGCATTCCTTTCGGCGACCATCGCTGTTATGCAACCGATCAATGTGGTGGCATGCTGCTCTCTTCAACCGGCACGGTTTAGCAACACGCACGGATTGGCAGCTGAAGCCCAACACAACGGCAAGACAGTGCATTTACTCGGCTATCAAAACACCGCCGTAAACATGGCGGACGGAGGCAAGGCAAACGCTCTATTTTTGCCAATTCCGGCCAAACCAGGCACTATGACCCACGTCAACATACTGAATACGACGAGCAGTCCAGGGCTTTTTGACGACTTGGAAGCGGCGCTGCCCCGGCCACCAGAGCGCGGGTTGATCATGAGCACCATGGCGACCTCAGGTACAATAGCTCCTCCGCCAGAGGTTTTCGAGCATGATATTTATACGATCGTCCTTGCATCCGATCCTAGTCAGATCCCTGCTGCACTGTCGCAAGTCCGTCCGGAACGCAGACCATCATTGAATCCGGCTATTTTTCAAGCTTATGGAAAATGGTACAAAGGCTGGACATTTGCGCTTTGTTGTTTCAACACCCGTCAGCAAACCGAAGCGAAACCCATGCTCTGGTGGTATGAACCGCTAAATCCGGATCGGCTGTTTTTCCCGGCGTTGGATGCGCACACCGGCAACCCGCCTGACCTGACAAAAATGGTTGATGTGGATCACGACATATTTTTTGGTTCCGACAAAATGACCAAAGGCTATCCTGTAAGCTATCGCGACGTGACAATGTCTTCAGAGTTGAAACAGCTTTTGCCGAAGAAAATATGTGGCTCAAGAATCTCGTCCCCGATGATTAATGGTGATTTCTATGTTGATACCATAAGTCTTCGCAACGGCAGCTATGGGTTGAAACGGGAGGGACCACCATTTGCTCGATAAAGTGACACAAAACAAATCTGAGAAAAGTCGACAAACAACTCGGTTTGGAAAGAGATACCCTGCCATCGAATGTGGTGCGAGTTCCAGAGGATGGGATGGAATTACTTCGTTCCTGTAAAGCTGCTCGAATTTCTATGGCAGGACTAAGAAATCTGCGCACTCTTAGTTTGCTAGCCGCAGCAGGTTTATACATTGCGTAAGAGCGCTGCAAGTAATGTGAATTTTCCCGACCTCGGCGATCGTTACGAAGTGCTCAACCAAGTTGGACAGGCGGCATGGGTGCAGTGTACAAGTTCGACTATGTCTTAATACTGGCGAAATCTCGCTAAGCTAATGAGCCGTCCATATTCAAATATGCGTGCGAAAGCTTATGAGCCTCCCGCACCTGCGGTGACAGCCACACGCAGCCTTGATAGAATGTCGCTATGAAGCTGATTTTTTCCATTGGTCGCGTTGTAAGCTTGCCGGTGGCAAGAGTGCTTCTTGCATTTTTGCTCTCTTGGAACGATTGCAGCTCAAATCTGACTGTGGCCAGCCCACAGATTAAGACTGAGTGGATTCTCGTGCAAAAGCAAGTTGACACGGGCGAGCTTATCGTTTTTGTCTCTTTAAATGCGGTAAAAATTGTCTCTAAAAAATTCCAATATCAACTGTTAGCGAAAGCTCCGGATTGGAGAGTCCATTGCTTCCGTCCCGCTGAAAAGGTCGAATGGACTGGCAGCTTGGATCGATTCGATGGTGTGATGTTGGCCAACCCGTTCTCTGTGCCGTCCAAAAAAAGTTCAGCGCTAAGCGTACTGCGCCCTGGTGCGATGCTCGGTTTGACATGCACGAAGTATCTGGAATTGCCGGACAAGCGTGCTGTTATCTGGGCGGCTGATGACATATGTATTGCCCCGAAGGGAGCGGAGTTCATGTGCAGGTACTACTTTGTTCCGCAAATTTCTAAGATCCCGCTGCGTCGCGTTAGGGACATCGCAGTCGGCGGACCAGTAAAGAAGACTGCGTTTCCATGGATGGAGCTGTCCATGGGAAAAGATCTACGCTCGGGCATTCAGGTTTACCTGAATACGGAATCATGCATGCAAGTGCCATTCAAGTCTTCTGATTTCGATTATCCCATTGGTTATCAACAAGTAAATCAGATAGAGCGGGTCTCGTATTCTCGGAAGATGAAAGATGACCTTGAGATACTTGGAGATGATATCGGTTTTACGACCCACACCGGTAGTAGCAAAACGACGAGACGTGGTACGAAATGAATCAGGTTCGGGAGCTTAGGGGCGAGCTATTCAATCGTGTTCAAGTCAAACATATGGGCCCATTTGCTCTATAAGCTGGCGCCCAACAAGGCAGAAAATTGGCTTCAGTTGAAGCTCGCACCTGGACAGAGAAAAAGCCGTAATGGACAAACGTAATTTCGAAGATTTAAAAGAGCCGACTGTGGAAACTGTCGAGTGCTGTGATGTCTGCGGCAAACGCGTGGCGGCGGCGCTCGATGGTAGGGCAGATGTGAATTTGGTCTCTGAGGAGAGCTGCTCTTGCCGCCGTGTTGAATCTAAGATCGGCGAAAATTCGCAGTCAAGCTCGAACGCACCGCAGCCGTCGTCGACCGACCATGTGGATGTGCAGGCTGTGCGCAGCTCCGCAGCGAATCATGCAGAGTTCCCCGATCTCGGCGATCGTTACGAGGTGCTCAACAAGGTTGGACAGGGCGGCATGGGTGCTGTCTACAAAGTAAAAGACAAGGCCCTGGACAAAGAGTTCGCAGTAAAAGTGATGAACTCGAACCTGGTTCAAGACAAAGTTTCGGTCAAACGCTTTGAGCAAGAGGCACAAGCAGCCAGTTCACTGACCCATGCGAACTTAGCCGCTGTCTATGGTTTTGGCGTTTCCAAAGCAGGCAGTCCTTACCTTGTGATGGATTATCTGGACGGCCAAACGCTGGAACAAACGCTCAAGCAAGAGGGTTTTCTGGACGTTTCTCGGGCATTGGATATTTTCATTCAGGCGGCCGAAGCAATTGCGGATGCACACATGAAAGGCGTCATCCATCGGGATATTAAGCCGAGCAACATAATCCTTGAAAAACGTGAGGGCATTGATTTTGTCAAAATAGTCGACTTTGGCATTGCAAAAGTTCTGCCCAGTCAGCAAAAGGCCTACGAGAACTTGACCCAAACTGGGGACATTTTTGGCAGCCCGCTGTACATGTCGCCTGAACAGTGTCAGGGCAACATGCAAGATCGCCGTTCAGACATTTACTCTTTGGGCTGTGTAATGTATGAAGCGCTTACAGGCGTGCAGCCTTACGCGGCTGAAAATCCAATCAAAATAATCCTCAAACACATACATGAAGATCCACAACCGATCAATACTCTTAAAAACGATTACAAGATTCCCGCTGATTTAGACAAAGCAATTTTGCACTGCTTGGAACGTGAACCGGATGACCGTTACCAGTCGACTGACGAACTGGTGCGCGATCTGCGTAAAATCAGAGACGGATTCAAGATCCAAATAAAAGCAGCTCGAAAGAAGCCTGAACCTACAGGTCCAATGCCGGCTGGAAGCCGGCGCTCCCAGGGCATGCAGGACATTAGCCTGCGGAGGAGACGTCTTATCGTCTTGGGGTTTTGTGCAGCAACTATGGGAATTCTTGCTGCTCTCTCCATATTTCGCAGCGGCAGCGTCGTCTTGAACTCGTACTCAGATGCACAAGATTTCGATAGTAAATCATACGCATATTACATTAATGGAGAATATGAGAAAGCAGCGCCATTGCTTGAGTTCGGAGTACCAACTTACAAAGAGCATATCGCCAAGGCCCTGGCCCTTGGTGATAAACAGGCGGTCTTGCGAGACCAGACCGCGTTGGCCGAAAACTGGCAGCACATTGGCAAATGTCATTTTATGATGGTAAAAAAAGCAGCAGCTGCAGGCGATAAGGTAACGGAAACAGAAGAACTTGGAAAGGCTCTGCACGCCTATCAACAGGCCATGCCATTCTACTTCGAACACGGCAACTGGCCAGGCGGCTCGACACCAGAGGCGGTGCAAGGTTATGCTAACGTTTTGAGGGCTCTGGGCATGACAAAAGAGCTGAACCAGCTCATGTCGTTCGCCTCGAAGTGTAATATTTCAATCTAACAGATAGAAACTCATTTGAAAACACGGTTGATCTGAACATAGGCGGCACCTGTCGAAACATGCGTAAGCCATTAGTCATCTTTTTTGCGCTCTTATTGTCGTTGTCCGCAGTCTGCTATTACCCGATCATCAGCGCTCATTCAATCAAAGCCTTCCATGGAATGTATACAAGCATGCTGATGTGGTGCCCTGGTGCGGCGGGATTGTTAACGAAATTGATCTGCGACAAAAGATTAGCCGGCCTGGGATGGAAGCCAGGAAACATACGATATTGGATACTGGCTTTACTACTTCCATTTGCATACGGATTGACGGTTTACGGTTTGGTATGGTTAACCGGACTTGGTGGCGTGCCAAACTCTGGCTTCGTCAACATGCTCCAGTCCAAGTATTCTGGATTGCCCTTTTATCAAGCTCTCGCTCTCTACGTCGGATATCTACTTACTGTCGGCCTGGCGCAAAATTTCTGGCGCACCTTCGGAGAAGAAATTGGCTGGCGCGGTTTTCTTGTGCCTGAACTTGCCAAAGACCTTGGCTTCACCAAGACAGCGTGGGTAGTCGGCTTGATCTGGGCCTTCTGGCATTTTCCAGCCATTCTTCTCACCGATTACAATATCGGCGTAGCTGCCTGGTGCGCGCTTCCATGCTTTACTGTGTGTGTCGTCGGCATCAGTTTTGCCATGACGTGGCTGCGTCTAAAGTCGGGCAGCGTCTGGCCATGCGTTATCTTGCATACAGTTCACAACATGCTCTTGCAAGCCGTCTTGACTCCCATGACGATCGATAAAGGTATAACCAACTATTTCATCGACGAATTTGGTATCGGAACGGCAGTCGCAATTAGCCTAGTCGGTTTTCTTCTCTGGCTTCGGCAACCGAGCGTAAGTCGCTCAGTTGTATTACAATCTGACGCGCAGGATGCTTCTAGCTTACGGAGAGACGAACGATGAGACTATTGTTGGCCTTCCTTTCGGGGGCCGTCGCTGTTATGCAACCGATCAATGTGGTGGCATGCTGCTCTTTCCAACCGGCACGTTTCAGTGAGACGCATGGATTGGCTGCCGAAGCGCAACATAACGGCAGGCTAGTGCATTTACTCGGCTATCAAAACACCGCCGTAAATATGGCGGCCGGGGGGCAGGCAAACGCGCTATTTCTGCCAATTCCGGCCAAGCCTGGCACCATGAGCCGCATCAACATACTTGATACGACGAGCTGTCCAGCGCTCTTTGGCGATTTGGAAACGGCGCTGCCATACCCAGAGGACCGCAACACGAGTCCCGGCCAGCAGTTATTAGGTATAACCTCTCCTCCGCCGCAGGTTTTCGAGCATGATATTTATACGATCGTCCTCTCATCTGACCCTCGTCAGATCCCTGCTGCCCTGTTGAAGGTCTGTCCAGAACGCAGACCATTATTGAATCCAGCTATATGTCGAAGTTATGCCAAATGGTATAAAGGCTGGACTTTTGCGCTTTGTTGTTTCAATACTCGTGAGCAAACCAAAGCTAAACCGATGCTCTGGTGGTACGAGCCGTTAAATCCGGACCGTCTATTCTTTCCGGCGCTGGATGCGCACACCGGCAACCCGCCTGACCTGAAGAAGATGGTCGATGTGGACCACCATTTATTCTTCGGTTCCTACAAAATGAACAAAGGCAATCCTGTTAAATATAGTGACGCTTCAATGTCTTCAGAGTTGAAGCAGCTTTTGCCGAAGAGAATATATGGTTCCAGAATCTGGACCCAGATGATCAACGGTGATTTCTATGTTGATACCGCAGATCTTCACAGCGGTAAATATTTGTTGAAACGAAAGGGCCCGCCGTTTGCTCGATCAGCGATGTCCGGTCACGGACCAAATCGCGGATAGAATCGCATTGTCGCTTAGTGATCGATTTGCTTGTCGGTAGGCACTATAGAAAGAAATTTGTCACACCGCTTTGAATAGAGCCACCGCCCGCGGTGCAATGGCACCATGAATGAAACTTTTACTGGACCCCAGACGGTGTCTGAAGTCCAGTAAGTTTTGGTACGAATCTACTGTTCGACAACCGACCCAACCAGGCGAGCGTCCGGTTAGATTGTGCACTTTCGGCGATGTGCCAGACCTTGTCGAATCCGCGATTGCCATGATGCGTGAGACAGAGGGTGTTGAGATTGAAAGAAACATTGCAGAGCGTGGTGTAACAGCGATCAGACGCTGAAGATTTCACTTCGACATGGATTGTATGTATTTACTCGGACTCGCGTGGCTGCGATTTCGGCAAACGGCATACGCCTGATATGCGTCTGCGAACACAAGGCACAAAAGAAGGAGATCAACAACTCCGCAGCCTCCGTATACGAAAAGTGCATTTATTCCTACACTGTCGTTGCTCGAAATCTGCTCCCCGATGCTCATCACAAATTTGGTTAACATCAGGCCAACTAGGCAGTGAGCCAACGCCACCAGGGCGGACTTCTTGGTCAGCGGGTCTTTTGACAGTGAAAGAAGGTATGCAATCCATAGTGATATTGGAATCCACAATATTCCATAGAGAATACCGAAGTTATTGTAATCAGAATTCTCACCCGTGCCATTGGCACATAACTGCGCTAGCAAATTCATCGTAATTGACGATCCCGTAATCATTGCCGCTATCGCAGAGAAGGCAAAATAAGCCAGTCTCCCAACATTAATGCTGTTTTGCATAAACTTCGTTCCGCTCAGCTTTCGCAAAACCGTTTCGCAGAGAAAGCCGATCCAGGCAACTGCCAGACCGGGACAAAGTACCCACCGCGGTAACGCGTCTAAGAAGTCTGACAACTTAGACAAGAACTCATATCTTGTTGATTGGGTCCGTAAGACGTCGTCAGTCTCGAACAGTCTGTTGTATCTCTGAACCTTGTTGTAGTGTTGCTGCCTCTGTGCTTCTGTTTGCTTTCCGGTGAGGTTTAGTTCTTGTCTTAGCCTATCGGGAAGAAAGTCGATGGGCGTGGTCCGACCACCAACAACCAGGTAACAAACCGTCGTCAGAAGGAATGCCAATGAGGATGTAACAGCACCGAGCCAAACGTACCAACGGAGCCAACTAAATGAATGTGGTTTGCGATAGTTTCCCATTGATATTGTTTATCCTGGACTCAATCATACACTGAGTGGTGTAGCCGGAGCTCATCTGTTACAGCTATACTGGCATTCACGAGCACCGCTCCTGCAAATTCAGGTCGGCTGGTGCAGATTCCAAACCACGATTGAAATACTTTGCAAAGGCTGTACGAAACAAGCGAGGAAAGAATGGACATGCCACAGAAAACATCAATCTTCGTGTTGTCCTTGGTTGCTGTGCTTTGGCCGTTTGCGCTGATGCCAGGCGCAGCACACGCCGAAGACCGCCTGACTTATAGCCAACTAAGACAATTAATCAAGACTGGGAAAACGAGCCAGATCCAAAAGGTCGCAGTTACAAATGGAACGCCAGACATCGAAGTCCAGTTGGCCGGCTCCGATCGGATGCAGGTGGTAACCGTGCCGAGCGAAACGAAAGAGCGTCTGATCAACAGCCTCGACGATGCAGGAGTTCCCCTGGAAGTCCATCGCCCAGATCAAACTGGATTCTTGTTCTCTATGATCTCCTCGTTCTTCTTACCGATACTTCTTTTAGTCGGTTTTCTATTCATGTTCAGAAGTGCGCAGGGATCTTCAAGAAGACAGCATCCGACTATCGATTCTCACTAGTAAAACTGGATGTTTCTGTGTGTCACATCGCTCTAGCCCGTGCGCAGTACTGTTTTTCATCTGTTGCTGAGGATTTTAGAGCTGATGGTCTTGGGTGCTGCGGATGGAATGAACTTTGCCCGTCACGGATTTGCGAGACAACACTTTGCGCAAGTAGCGAGTGTCAGTTTCCCAGGGCTTCGGGAGAATGCCGCACAACTCTTGCAAGTGAAGCCGTGCTGGAACGACGCGGTCCTCGTCGCCAAAATACTTGCCGGCCCCAGGCAGAGAGTCGCTCTTTCGCGCGCAGCGGTTCGCCCGCGCACGGCTCCTCTAGATACGAACAAAAACACCGCCCGAACTTGCATTCGCGGCGGTGTCATTGCTACTGCCTGGCTGCCCCTTGCGTGCGGGCTCAGTATCTATGTATGCTTCAGCCAGTCCTTCGCATACATCGGGCTGCTTGCTACGGTTTCTGGTCAGCGCCGACCTGTCGTTTCCGCA
>Ga0182024_10008095_pt1 | contig 22366 bp, 13 predicted proteins | sample P32metaG_FD_120480 | JGI IMG/M metagenome (GOLD analysis project Ga0182024, IMG submission 120480) | Permafrost microbial communities from Stordalen Mire, Sweden - P3-2 metaG (Illumina Assembly) | ecosystem: Environmental > Terrestrial > Soil > Wetlands > Permafrost | place: Sweden: Stordalen... | reverse complement strand
CGATGATCGAAAAGCCCGTCGTAGCCAAACTCTTCATAGCGTTGTTTCCAGCGCCGCATCTGCCGATCACAAAGTCCGATGATCTCTCCCGCCTGCGTCCAGGTAATCTTCTTGGCCATGGCTTGCATGATTACTTCCTGTACCTTCATCGCCCGCTCCACTGCCGCCCTTGGGTAAGTCTCCATGCCTCCCCTCCAGGCTGGTAGCTCTACCTTAGCGGCTCGCTAAAAGCGGACATTTCGTGTGCTAATTCAACCGGACATATCGTGTGCTAACGACACCATATTAGATTCAGGTTGACACGAAATCCAAACCAAGACTAGACTCCGGCCTGGTCCGCCGGACCAAAGGAGCATCTATGAGCTCGAAGCCTTCATTCAGCCAAGAAGAAATCGACAGTTTCATGAAAGTCGTAACGAACTGGGCTAAATCACTCCCGAAGAATCAGCAGGCCATGTTGGAGCAAGTGGTTTTCCGCGCCAAAGAACCGGGCGGTGCCCTTTCGGAAGAGCAGCTCGCCAAGTCCGTGGGTGGCTTGCGAAAGGAAGAAGGTTTCTGGGCTCAGTGGTCAGCGCGGCAGTATTGAGCTAATAGATTTTGAAAAATAGTGCTTATCTGTTGCCTGCCGGTTTCGGACGCAGCGCAAATAGGCGTATTGTTGTCGATAACACCTACCCGTCTTTGTCCCTCTGTGATCAGTTAATCTGGATTTGAGGTGGAGAGATGTCGGACGTCGATTTCAACCTTTCGGCTGGAGCTGTCGACAAGGACACGGCCGACGCTTTGGCCGATCGGTTAAGGAATTTTCCGAAACCGTCCAAGGAATTGGAGCAAGCGATCTTGGACGCCTTGGTGCACATCCTGACCGATCCCATTGAGCGATTGAAGCTCGGTCCGTCGGGTCAATTCAGCGAGGAGGAAGAAGTGATTCTCCGGGGTCTCGAAGGGGAGTCCAGCAACCTGCCATGAGTGTTCTCGGCCTCATCGTCAAAGCGACTCGTCTCTGCAACCTTCGTTGCACTTACTGCCATGACTGGAGAGCGACCGGCGAAGTGATGAGCTTTGCCGTTCTCTCGCGGATGATTTCCTCGGCCTTGCGGGAATTTGACGACGTTCAGTTCGTATGGCACGGGGGCGAGACCACAGTCCTTCCCATCGAATTTTATAAAAAAGCCATGGCGATTCAGGCTCGATTCCTGCGCCCTGGATGCAGGGTGCGCAACGACATTCAGACCAATGCAACGCGTCTCGACGACAAGTGGGGTAAATTCTTCAAAGACGCGAATTTCGGCGTGGGAATGAGTCTGGACGGTCCTAGGGAGCTGCAGGATCGCCATCGTCTGTACGCTGGCGGTCAAAGCTCGTTCGACGATGTGATCCGCGGAATTGGGGTCCTTAAGCGGCATCGGCTTCCGGTCAGTGTCTTAATGGTAGTCGACCAGCAGACCATCGCGCTCGGGCCAGACAGGGTCTTCGACTTCTTCGTTGAACACGGGATATCAAAGTTCGGATGCATCGCTGCAAAACCGGAAAACAAACCGGACGCGTCTCCAGGTACCGCCGCGATTCACTATGTCGAACCAGAGCGCATGACGAAGTTCATGAGCCGACTTTATGATCGCTGGCTGGAGCATGGAGATCCCAATATCAGCATCCGCGAGCTTTCATTGATTCAGGCTCGCATCACAGGTAATGGAATGCGCGGATGTACGATGGAAGGCAATTGCCTAGGCCACTATTTTATCATCGAGCCGAACGGGGAGGTCGCTCACTGCGATCTTTTTTTGGGTGATCCAGCCTACAGCTTGGGCAATGTCATGCAGATGAGTTTCGTGGAGATGGTGCACAGCGAAAAGATGAATCGGCTGAAACAAGCTAATGATCAAGCAGTGAGTGTAATGCGCGAACACTGCCCCGAGTTCAAGACCTGCATGGGCGGGTGCCCGCACGAACGCTACATCTCATATCGCCATAACCCGGCGCACTCAAAGGAGTGCTGCGGCCAATACCAGCTCATTTCGCATGTCCGTTCGCGTCTGCCCAATCAGCAGCCGAGCCCTTTGCGCGTTGTAGCTTAAGTTAGCTAATCAAAACTCGTTTGTTGATGTTTGTTTGCAGCGCGCGTCGGCGGCTGCACTCCCTGTCGCTCAGTGTGTACGATTCGAGCGCGAATTCCCTCGCAAAGTTTGCGCTCTGAGTGGGCACGTCGCCGCTGTTGGGAAGACCAATCTGTTCGAGTAGTCGAGTGTAATATCCGAGAAGTTTTCTGTCGCGCACCTGAAGAGAAAGCGCGCCAAAACTGAAGAGTTCACGATTGTTGTCGTGGAAGGCCACCAGTCGTCCCTCGCTGTCCAGCAGCGATCGCACGCTTCGTTCGTAGGCATCGATGTTCGCCGCCTGGTGGCCTTGAGGATGAACAAGAATTGCATTCTTCCCATCTTCGAAGATCTCCTCGATGTGCTCCATTCCCGGTCCGCGGCGCGTGACCACGGCTAGCCCGTAGCTTGCCGCTTCGATCAAACCAAACCCGTAGCTCTCGTACTCGGTTGGAGACAGGAAAATGTGACCTCGGGCCAGGAGTTTCAAGTATGCTGGGCGATCGAGGACGGGATAGAAAGTAACGCCCGGGGGCAGCACGGCATCTTCTTTAGGAAGCCAACCAACGTACATCAACCTAACTTTGTCGCCATAGCGAGCATTAATCCTCCGAAAGACTTCGAGCGCGACCTCACCGCCTTTACTCTCGCGAAAGCGGCTCATGTATACGATCGTTGGCTGGACTTCTTTTTGCTCGTGCAAGCCCCGCCAAGGAACTGTGGGGCGAACGACGTCAGTCTTCCCGACCAATCGAAGAAAGTCTGGTGGCGACAGCAACCCTCGCTTCTCTACAAAACTTAAGAAATTTAGACGGGCGTACTCGGTGCAAAAAAGCAGTCCAGCACACTGCCCGGCCAAGTAGTGGGAAATCATTAGTTGTTGCCGCCGCCGGATCAGCTCAGGCGCGATTTGTACGCGTCCACCCGTGCCCACCGCGAACGATGTTCCGTAATTTAGCGTTGCCAGGAGACAGTCCATGTCTGCCAGCCAGGGAACGCGATTGAACACCGGGACGCGCGAGGAATGAACGATGACATGTCTGTTGGCGGGCAGCGCGAATTCGACCGTTTCACTGAAGGCAAAGTTCCGAAAAGGATCGAAAGGAATAGCGGACCCTTTCGGGAACAAGAATCGGTATCGATGTTCAGGTAGAAAGTAGGTAACACCGGCGGGTGGAGTGTCGATCAACGCACCGTGGATGCCCGTGTGGAGTTCGGCATGAGGGCCCAAGATCACAGAGATTGCGTTCATGTCGAAAAATCCTGCCACATTAGTCTGGTAGAACACAACGTAGTTCGGATAAGACGTAGGTGTAATGCATGCTAGTTTAGAGTCAGCAACAAAGATGGCACGGAATAAGAATCTCTCAGGCGTGGCGCGGTTTTGAGGGATGCGCAGAAGAGACATTAGGAACTCTGAATCTGCGCGCCATTGGGGCTCATGCTCTCGCGGAGTATGAAAGTTATACGACGAAAACTATTTTGTTTACTCGGGGAACTTCCATTGTATATGTTAGCCCTCCGGAAACCGATATCGGCGTCTTCGTCAGATCTGATGTTGGGAATGGACGGTACGACAGCCGCTGTCTTCACTCGGTCATGAAACGCTCTTCACAACGAGAGGTGAGGCAGCAGGAGGCGATGAATTGGCTGCGTGTTAGCGTTCTTGTGACGGGAGGTGCGGGTTGCATTGGAGGCCGTCTCTGCGAACGGCTGGTGGCCCTCGGTGCCGACGTTACAACAATCGACAATCTGGATTCCGGGTATACTTGGCGGTTGCCATCAGCCATAAAGTCCTTCGTTCAAGGCAGCATTCTCGATGAAAAAGCATTGTCGCACGCCTTCGATTATCAACCGCAAGTGGTGTTCCACCTGGCCGCACTCTTTGCAAATCAAAACTCACTAGACCATCCAGAACAGGATTTGGCCGTTAACGGTCTCGGGACTTTGAGAGTGTTGGAGCGATCGATTAGATGCAGGGCTGCACGTCTGGTCTACGCTTCCTCAAGTTGCGTATACGGCGACGCGATCGCTGAACACAGCGGCGCCAACAGGCTTGCCGCCTGTGCGCGCACGCCTTACCAAGCAACCAAGTTTCTAGGAGAGCAGTACGCCCAAATTTTCAGTAATCGACTTTCGATAGTTACGGCGCGAATATTCAATTGTTACGGCCCTGGTGATGTTCCCGGAAAGTATCGGAGCGTTGTACCCAATTTCGTCGCTTCTGCGTTGCGCGACGAGCCAATCAATGTTCATGGAGAAGGTACCGATACGCGTGACTATACTTACGTCGATGATGTCGTCGAAGGCTTGCTCCAATCCGCGCTCGCGGCCCGCGCCCCGGGTCGAACCTACGACATTGGCAGTGGAGTTGAAACTAGCGTGTTGTCACTTGCGACGATGATTCGAAGCCTGTGTGCATCGAAGAGTCCCATTTTCAACGTCCCCAAAAGGGAATGGGATGTCGTGCGGCGACGTCGCGCCGATACAGAAACCGCCAGCGAAGACCTCGGTTGGACAGCGAAAGTCGACCTAAGTTTTGGGTTGGCTGCGACGATTAAATGGCAAAGAAGTTATGGTGAAAAGACGGAAGCCACGTCGACACCTGCCAGATCCCCAAGTTAGTGTATGTGGTAGCGAGACACCTCGCCGCCCGGATAATCTTCTTCCGGACTCGGAAGCGAGGATTGATCCCGCGCAAGAAAAATGAGCGTTCTCTTCCTCAACGATTCGCCCGTTATCCGGTTTGGGCTGGCACCCGCGTTCCGCCGCCTGGGTCGAACGGTTGAGTTCCTTCCGCAATTATGGGTGCATGAGTCCTCCCAGCAAGTCTTGCGCGCCAAAGAGTGGCTTCGTGCTAATGAGGTTCCATCGATTGTGTTTTTTGAGGGCTTTACGGGGAGCCGCCCAATTCATCCTGCGGCTATTAACGTTTTCCGCGATGCAGGCGCACGCTTTGGGTATTGGGCGATCGAAGATCCTCTATGGACGGACGAAGTCATATCTAGGGATCGAGGACGGGGTCCATATGCCTCGGCGGCTGATCATATCTTCACCCCTTGCGAGGAATGCGCTGCGCGGTACCGACATCATTTGATTCCAAGTTCAGTCCTGCTCTTCGCAACGGCTCCTGACCACCATCGGCCTGTTGAACCGCGTCGTTCCCTCGATGTGGTGCTGTTGGCAAACTTCTATTCGAATCGGTTTTCGCTTCTGACAGAGCTGTTGATCGAGCCTTGTCTTCGCCTTGAAGTGCGTCTTGCCATTTTCGGCCACGGATGGGACCAAACCCCAGAGTGCATACGGCGATGTTGGCACGGTCCGGTCGCCTACGGAGAGCTTCCAGATGTGTACGCGGCCGCAAAGGTGGCGTTGGGAGCGGAGCAGTGTCTAAATATGAGTTCTACACAGTGCTCCATGAGAGTGTTCGAAGTGCTTGGCTGCGGCGGGGCCGTTTATCTAGGTCCCGATCACCGGGCGCACCGCCGTCTATTTGAATCAGGCAAGCAGTTGGAACTTACAAGCTCGCCCGCCCAAACCATGGACCTTTTACGCCGGCTGCTGAACGACCAACCATATCGAAAAGCAATGGCTAAAGCGGGTCGAGCCGTCGTGTTAAAGTCGCACACTTACGAGGCAAGGGCGCTTCAGATTCTAGACGCGCTGAGTCATCGATGATGCCGGTCGGCACTTTGGAAGAATGGTTTGACGGATACTTCGGACTGTCGAGGCCTTCATGATCCTGCGGCGCTATTCCTCGACAGGATCGCTTGAGATCAACATGGATTGACAATTCTTGGAACGCAATGTCCGGAGGTTGGCCAAACTGTTAGCATAGCCGGCGGATTCTGGGAGATTCCCAGCGACGCGGTGTAATCCTGCACTGGCTCTGGCTGCGCGTGAATCCCAGGCCTACGCTAGGTCTCGCTACAGTGAAGGGTTAGAATGCCCTCGCAGCCCAAACAAGGACGTCGAGATTCTTGAAAATCGTTAACGTCGTTGGCGCTCGCCCGAACCTGCCAAAAATCGCTCCTCTAATAAAGGAGATGCATGATTATCCCGAGATTGAGCCAATACTTATTCATACGGGCCAACATTATGACGACGCGCTGTCCAACGTCTTCTTTCGGGAAATGGGTATACCCAAGCCAGACGTGGACCTAGAGGTCGGCTCTGGCTCTCATGCAGTTCAGACTGCCGAAGTCCTTAGTCGCATGGAGCCCATCCTCATCAAATCAAAACCCGACCTTGTACTTGTGGTTGGCGATGTGAACTCAACCTTAGCTGTGGCCTTATGTGCTGCAAAGCTGGGCATCCAGATTGCCCATGTCGAAGCTGGGTTGCGGAGCTTCGATCGTTCGATGCCGGAGGAAATCAACCGGATTTTAACCGATGCACTCGCGAATTATCTTTTTGTTACGGAACAAGACGCGATTGACAATTTGCGGAACGAGGGCCGCTCCGCTACCTCCATTCACTTCGTAGGAAACGTCATGATCGATTCGCTGATGCGTTTTCTTCCGGTCGCACAGAAATCGCCTATCGGTCATGACCTTGGCGTCCAGCTGGGCGACAAGTGGAAGCGGTTTGGGATTCTTACGCTTCATCGCCCCTCCAACGTTGCTTCCACAAGCAAACTCATCAGCCTCCTGCGCCCGGTGGAAAGACTCGCGATCGAGTTGCCAATTATCTTTCCCGCACATCCGCGCACGCGAGAACTCCTTACTCAAAGCGGCGTCGTGCTGCACCATAAGGTGATTCTCGTCCCCCCGCTGGGGTATCTCGATTTCCTTTGCCTACTCAGCAACGCTTCCCTGGTGATGACAGATTCTGGTGGGATCCAGGACGAAACAACTGCGCTTGGTGTGCCTTGTCTCACATTGCGAGAGAACACCGAGCGACCCGTCACCATCACTCATGGTACCAATACTTTGGTAGGGACTGATCCGGACAAAATCCTTTGTGCCGCACATAAGATTTTGGACGGGGTACAGAAGCGGAGCCATGTTCCTCCACTTTGGGATGGAAGGGCAGCCCATCGCATCGTCCAAATACTGTTGCATTCGGCGCCCCACAATGAAGTGGCTATCGCCACTAAACACTAGCTTAAGTTTTTATTTTCCGCATCATCACCTACAAGCAGCTTCCTCATAAATGATCTGCTACTGGAGTAAGAGCCGGGTTTGCGGGCAGCGTCCGACCTTATTTGCAGCAACGCGGCTTCGGACATGACGTGCCCTAATTCGTTCGCCGACAAAGCCTGAAGCCGCCAATGCCAGACCGACGGCTCAATATCGCTTGACGGCTAGCTGGGGAAGAAGATAGCCTTCCGCCAGTTCCAACCGTCCCAACAATCTGTATCTCACCAGGATCTAAATGGACCGTAGCATGTATCGGGCTGTGGCGCTTGACCGGCTCTCTTCTCCTGATGAGTTGGATCGTTTACTGCGAGTTACCGACACAAAGGCCTGGGTCGCACAGCTGGCTATTTTCGGGTTGCTTACCCTGGTGCTGATATGGGGCTACACCGGCAAGCTTCCCTCTACTGTCAGCGGGCAGGGCGTGATCGTTAGGACCGGCGGTGTCTTAAACGTGGTGGCTGCAGGCTCCGGTGTCGTGGCCAGACTAAAGGTGAATGCCGGAGACAAAATCAGCGCGGGACAGATAGTGGCCACCGTCGCTCAACCCGTGCTTGTGGAGAAATATAAGAGCGCTCAGCAAACGCTGGCACTGGCTGTACGTGAAAAAGATCGGTCACACACATCTCGTGAACAGGAAGCAAAATTGGCCGCGGCCACAATTCAGCGCAAGCGCGCCAATGCCGAGAGCGAAATCAAGCACCTTGAGGCACAAGCCGATCTCGCCAAAGAACAAGTCGGGGCGCAAGAACAGTTGCTGGCCGCTGGAATTGTCGTCAAACAAAAGGTGATCGAAGCGCGTCAGAGTTTGGCCACCATTGACGATCGGGTCGCGGCGGTCCACGCTCAGGTGCAAGAACTGGATGCCGAGGCATTCGCGAACCGGGCGAAAGTTCAACAGGGCGATGCAGAGAAACGGATTGCAATCGAGGATTTGCAACGCAATGTTCATGAAATTGAGAACCAGCTAGAAATCGCGCAGAACGTTGTAAGTCCCTATGGCGGTGAGATTCTGGAGGTGAAGGTTTCGCCGGGGGCGACCGTTGCGCTCGGTGACGCTATTCTGAGTATTCAACCGGACGTTCAGGATTTGCAGGCGCTGCTTTATTTACCGGCCTCTCAAGCCAAGGCCGTCCGCCCCGGAATGGAAGTAAGACTTTCCCCCTCCAACGTGAAACCCGAAGAGTACGGTTTCGTTAGAGGCCGTGTCGTTTATATTTCAGACTTCCCGGATACACCTGCGGAATTGATGCACAATTTCGAGAATGAAGTGTTGGTGAGGGCGCTGACTAATGAGGGCCCCGTTACGGAACTGCGCGTGGAAATGTTAAAGGACAGCAAAACCCCCAGCGGTTATCAGTGGTCTTCATCGAAAGGGCCAAATTTAATGCTCTCCGGCGGCACGATGTGCACCGCCGAAGTAATTACACGTTGGCAGAAGCCTGTTGCGCTAGTATTTCCGGCGCTGCGTCGAACGCTCGGGGCTACCTAGCCGCGCTGATGAAACACCGCACTTTCCTGACCGACATTATGAAGAGTTGGAAGACCCCTTCATCGCCGCGGGTTAAAACTCCTACTGTATTGCAGATGGAAGCGGTCGAGTGCGGCGCTGCGGCGCTCTCTATCATTCTGGGTTATTTCGGGAAACATGTCCCACTCGAAGAATTACGCATTTCATGCGGCGTCTCGCGCGATGGAACTAAAGCCAGCAATGTCGTTAAAGCAGCGCGACAATACGGACTGGTGGCACGGGGCTTCAAGAAAGAAACGGAGGAACTGCGAACCCTGACGTTTCCTGTCATCGTCTTCTGGAATTTCAATCACTTCCTGGTTGTCGAGGGCTTCGGCCGGGGGAAGGTGTACCTCAGCGATCCGGCTAGCGGACAACGTACGGTCAGCGACGAAGAGTTCGATCAGTCGTTCACTGGTGTAGTTCTGACGTTTGAAAAGTCTCCCGGTTTTCAACGGGGCGGCGAAAAACGCACCCTGATTTATCTGTTGCGAAAGCGTCTGCCCGGCAGCGGCTTGGCCATCGCCTACATTGTCCTCGCTACCTTCGCACTGGTAGTGCCCAATATCCTGATCGCTTCGTTTTCGCGCGTTTACATTGACAATATTCTAGTCGGAGGGATGACCAGATGGCTTAAACCCCTGTTGTTCGCGATGGCTAGCACAGCTGTCTTTAAGGCAGCCGCGACGTACTTGCAGCAACGATCGCTGTTGCGACTTGAAACCAAGCTATCGCTAACGTCTTCCAGCCGTTTTTTGTGGCATGTATTGGGACTTCCGATGGACTTCTTCGCTCAGCGCTTCAGCGGCGAAATCGGCTCGCGCGTCGAATTGAACGACAACGTGGCGTCTCTTCTTTCAGGAGAACTGGCAACCAACATCGTCAGCATCTTTTTAATTGGTTTTTATGCTGCCCTGATGCTGCGCTACGACGTCGCCCTTACGGGCGCGAGCATTGGGATTGCGATCATCAACCTTCTGGCGGTCCGCTATGCAGCTCGAAAACGCGCGAATAACAACAGCAGAGTGCTACAAGAACGCGGAAAAATGCTTGGTGCGGCCATGGCCGGCTTACAAACCATCGAGACCCTGAAAGCCAGCGGCTCGGAGTCTGACTTTTTCGCGCGTTGGTCCGGTCTGCAGGCCAAGGTTGTCACAGCCGAGCAAGAGTTTGGAGCCTCTTCACAGTTTCTGTCGGCGATGCCCACCTTCTTGACATCATTGAATGTTATTGGCGTCCTGGCCTTGGGCGGAATGCGGATAATGGACGGAGTTCTCACTATCGGCATGCTGATTATGTTTCAAAGTTTGCTGTCCAGCTTCATTGAACCAGTGAACAAGATTGTGACCCTTGGAGCAAGATTGCAGGAGGCCGGAGGCGACCTGGCCAGGTTAGAAGATGTGTTTCATTATCCGGCTAGCGTCTCTCTCGGTTCCGGAGACGAAACAATCCCCCTAAACGGCCAACGCTTACTTGAAGGATGGGTGGAAGTAGATCATGTCACGTTTGGGTACAGCCGGCTTGAAGAACCGTTGATTCGGGACTTCAGCGTCAAGTTGAAGCCTGGAGGGCGAGTTGCCCTCGTCGGCGCGACAGGGAGCGGGAAATCCACGGTCGCAAAACTTGTAAGCGGCTTGTATGAACCGTGGTCCGGGCAGATTTTTTTTGATCGAAAACCACGTCAGCAGATCCCCCGAGGCATTCTCAACGAGTCGCTCGCCGTCGTCGATCAGGACATTTTCTTGCTGGATGGCTCGATACGCCAGAACCTCACTATGTGGGACAACAGCATAGAGGAATCCGATCTCATTCAAGCCGCGAAAGATGCCTACATTCACGATGACATTACCGAACGATCGGGCGGCTACGATTCCCTGATCGAGGAAAGCGGTAGAAACTTTAGCGGCGGTCAACGTCAACGGCTGGAGATTGCGCGCGCTTTGACGCGCAGACCGCGCATTTTGATTCTCGATGAAGCCACCAGCGCTCTCGATCCTCACACGGAGCAGGCAATCGATGACAGTCTGCGACGCCGAGGCTGCACTTGCCTGATTGTGGCTCATCGGCTCAGCACCATTCGTGATTGCGACGAAATCATCGTGCTGGAGCGCGGAAGAGTAGTGCAGCGCGGAACTCATGAGGACCTCAGTACCGTCGAAGGCGCGTATTTGGAACTGATTCGAGCACATTGAGATGGCTACAACGCCAGATGGAAGCAGCCAGCTGCTGGAACCGCAACCCAATCATCCCTTCTCCATTGAGGCTCCTGATTCGGTTTGGATCGTGCAATCGGGAAAGCTCGATCTTTTCCTGATGAAGACGGTTGACGGAGAGCCGGCCAGCGCGCGTCATCATTTCCTTCGCGTTGAACAAGGCCGAGCGGTTATTGGAATCGATTCCAGGCAACGCTCCAGCATGAGTGTCGTTGCCACCGCGACTCCCGGGACTCAGCTGCTTTGCTTATCGCTGAACGCCCTGCGTAGAGCAACATATCCCCAGGTTGCGGACTCCCTTGCTCTCCTCGAAGGTTGGATATTAAACCTCGCCGCCGCAGCCGCCGCCCAGACCGAAACACCAAAGTTCTTCGCCAACATTGAATCCGGCGTCATCCTGGACGTCGCGGAAGAACCACGGCCTGTTGGTCCTGTAAAAGGCATCCTCTGGGTTGCGCATCTGCGGGGAACATCGCGCTTTCTGGACAATTCCGGCATCGACGCGATCGGTGGACAATCCTATTTTCCTGTCTCCCGGCGGGGATGGCTGCAACCCAGCCCCGGAACCCAACTTCTCGCAGTGGGTTCTTCGGACTGGCAACGTTCTGACCCGGAGTGGCGAAGCTTGCAAACATTTCACGACGTGATCTTGCAGCGACTCGCGCTTAATCTCAAACTTTCCGAAGAAAAAAATCTAAAGCGCCTGCAGACGCAAGAAGCTTCCGACGCGGCCATTTTTCGCGGCGCGCTACGATCTCTTGCGTTACCCCTCACAGACGAGCACGCGCAGCTTCCGGTCAGTGAGTCAGGGATAGCCGATCCCACGCTGCTGGCGTGCGAGGCCGTTGGAAAACATCTTGGAGTTCCGATCGTTCCCGCCCTTATTTCCATACACGAAGTCGCCATAAAAGATGTTGTGGCAAACATTGCCAGAGCTTCGGACTTACGTCACCGAGTCGTGGTATTGAAAGGTAAATGGTGGATCAATACCAGCGGTCCGCTATTGGCGTTCCGCGACCGTGACATGCGCCCGCTCGCCCTTCTTCCGGCGGCCGATGGCGTGCTGCAACAGTATGATCCTGTCGAGCAAACCACCACGAAGGTCGATGGGGAGGTTGCCCTGTCGTTAAACGGATTCGCTTACACTTTCTACCGCCCACTTCCCGGCAGAAAGCTTTCCATTTGGGATTTGCTGTCCTTCGGAATACGTGATGTCAAGCGCGAGTTGGTGACGATCGTGTCGATGGGCATTTTTGGCGGGTTGTTGGCCATGCTTCTCCCGATTGCAACCGGTATCATCTTCGATTCCATCATTCCTGGTTCGCAACGTGGGCAACTGCTTCAGATTTGCGGTTTTCTCGTGATCGCCACGATCGCGGCCTCCATGTTTATGCTGGTTCGAAACTTTGCGCTGCTCCGGCTCGAAGGAAAGATGGGGGCGGCACTGCAAGCGGCTGTTTGGGACCGGCTGCTGCGTCTTCCGGTCCCGTTTTTCCGGCGCTACACTTCCGGTGACCTAGCCGACCGGAGTTCAGGGATTGGATACATTCTACGCACACTGACAAGTTCCGCAATTTTCTCGATCATTTCGGGCGTGTTTTCAATTTTCAGTTTCCTGCTCCTCTTCTATTACAGTTGGCAATTGGCATTGATTGCTACTGGTTTGGTTTTCATGATTTTTGTGCGCTCGGCGATTAGTGCATATTTCGAAATCCGATTCCAACGCCAGATCTATCACCTTCGCGGGCGAATTTCCGGAATGCTGCTGGAATTCATTGGGAACATTGCCAGATTGCGCATCTCAGGGACGGAATCGAGGGCTTTTGCCACCTGGGCCCGCAAGTTTTCCGCGCAAAAAGAACTATCGGTGCGCGCACAGAAAGTTTCCAATGGGCTGGCCGTCTTCAACTCTGCTTTTCCGATCGTCAGCATGGCCATCCTCTTCAGCTACGCGGCGCGGATGATGGGCCATCCGCTGCTCCATGCCCTGACAACGGGCACGTTCCTAGCCTTCCTGGCTGCTTTCATTCAATTCCAGTCGGCGGCGTTGGGCCTCAGCTCCGCAGTGGAGTCCGCCCTTGGCGTAGTCCCCTTGTATGAGCGGGCGACCCCGATTTTTGAAGCTTTGCCGGAGGTTTCGAAAACCAACAAGCAGCCGGGAGATTTAAGCGGTGCGATCGAGGTCAATCATGTCAGTTTTCGATATCATCCCGATGCTCCGCTGGTTTTGCATGATATTTCCTTCGCGATTAGACCGGGGCAGTTTGTAGCCATTGTCGGCCCGTCGGGCAGTGGCAAATCCAGCTTACTTCGGCTGCTTCTAGGTTTCGAAAAACCGGAAGCTGGCTCGATTTACTACGATGGACAGGATCTCGCCGATCTGGATATTCAGGCCGTCCGTAGGCAAATCGGCGTGGTGCTGCAAAGCGCGCGCCTCGGTAGCGGCACGATCTTCGACAACATCGTGGGTTCTGGCCCGTTTACTCTGGACGATGCATGGGACGCAGCTCGCAGCGCGGGGCTGGAGCAGGATATTCGCGAGATGCCCATGGGCATGCACACCGTCGTGAGCGAGGGCGGCGGAAACATCTCCGGCGGCCAGCGGCAAAGGCTGTTAATCGCGCGCGCCATGGTTAAGAAGCCGCGCATCTTCCTGTTCGACGAAGCTACCAGTGCGCTCGACAATCGCACTCAAGCCATCGTGAGTCATAGCCTCGACGCCTTTAGCGCTACCCGAGTGGTTATCGCGCATCGTCTAAGCACCATCGTCCACGCGGATCGGATTTTGGCGGTAAAAAGGGGAGTCGTGGTGCAGTCTGGGTCCTACAAGGAATTAGCGGGGCAAGAAGGTCTATTTCGGGAGTTGGCCCAGCGTCAGCTCGTCTGATGCAGGGTCAAGTTTATTTATTGGGTAGGCGGAGAAACGACTTCATGAGAAAAGCGCTGTACTTGATGGGAATCCTGGATGATCAAGATGTGGAATGGATGGGCAAATATGGCACCACCAAATTCGCTCCTTCCGGCACGACGCTGATTCATGAAGGCAGCCCGATTGAAGACATTTATGTGGTTCTGGACGGGAAGCTTTCCGTCCTGGTTAAGGCGGTAAGCGGCCATGAAATCGCTGGGTTGCTCGCGGGCGAAATTGTGGGGGAGATGTCCTTCGTTGATTCTCGTCCGCCGTCGGCTTCAGTGGTAACTACGCGCGAGTCACATCTGCTGGTTCTCTCGCGGGCCGTACTCAGCAACAAACTTAAGACCGATGATGCCTTTGCGGGAAGATTTTACAAGGCGGTCGCAACTTTGTTGGCCGACCGTCTGCGGAAAACGACCAGTCACCTTGGTTATGGGAAATGGTCAGAGGAGACGGATCCCGATGAGCTTGACGACTCAATGATGGACAGCGCATCTCTAGGCGCCATCCGTTTTGACCGCCTCTTAAAGAGCCTCCGTCTGAATTGAAGAATGCGACAGTGGTTAAGGATTGGTTCTTCAATCAGCGCAACCTTGATTGAACTACCTGGTTATCGGGAGTGCATTGTTCTTTGTGCAGCCCTCCTACAAAATGTGAATCAGCTTCAGTTCCAAGGTTTTTTGATTAAGTATGTTTTCGAGTTTGCGCACAGAGCCCTCCATGTCGATCATCCATTGCTCGGCATCGTAATCGTCTCGTTGCCCTCCTGCAATTGTAGGACCCGATGCGCAACGAGATCGCCTTCATGCTTAGTCTGAATTGATGTAATTGCTGTATCGACGAGACTTCGCACGTGCTCATAGACTTCCGGGCTGATAAGAACTTCCTGCGCGATGGCGGCGGCGCAATAACGTTGCGCGCGATTAACCGCATCTCCTATCACCGTGAATTCCATCCGATCGGTGGTGCCTACAAATCCATGTACGACCTCGCCGCAATGCACCCCAATGCCAAAATCGCAAGAGGGGACGCCGCGAACCCGCCGGAGTTGATTCACTCTGGTCACCGCGGTTTGCATCTCAATCGCGGCTCTAACTGCGTTTTCGTGCTGCATCGGGTCCGTTCCCGGACTTCCGAAAATGGCCAGGATCGCGTCGCCCATAAATTTGTCTACCGTTCCTTTATGTGCGAAGATCACCGGCACCAATACCCCCAAATATTCGTTCAGCATTTCCACGATTTCATCGGAATCCATATCTTTGGCTAGCTGCGAAAATCCACGAATGTCGGAGTTGAGTATCGTTACTTCACTTCGTTTACCACCTAAACGCAAGTGGCCACGATGGGCAAGCAATTGTTCGGCAACCTTCGGAGAAAACTGGCGCAGGAGATTGGCCTTGATGACCGATTCCCGGCGAAGCTTGTCCTGAAGACGGTGCGTCGCAACAGCCATCGCTGCATATTGGCTCACTAAGACTAGCAGCCGCACATCATCGTCCGTAAAGAAAGCATCACTACGTCGGGTTCCAGCGCAAATCGCTCCCAAAGCCTCCCCCTGCCAAAGCAGTGGCGCATACATGCCCGTTTCTATGCCACTTTGCGCGACGCTTCCGCTAATTTCTACCTGCGCGTTTCTTTTCCAGACGAAAGCTTTGCGGTCAGTCATTGCTCGGCGAAGCAGTGTCTCGCTCAGGTACGTACGATCCACATAGTGATAAGCCTTGAGAAGCAGTACATCGGTCTCGCGCTCTCGCAGCACCAGCGCCCAGCTCTCGCCCGCAGGAATAGCTTCGACGAGTTGATCCACAATGGCAGGTAACAACGACTTGAGAGTGGTGTGGATCGCAAACTGGAAGGGCAGTTCCCACACCATTCTCAGGCGTTTGGCGCCGGCGTCCTCAACCCCTTCAGGTGATACGGGCAATATCTCGGTGGCGTCAACGTCCTTTGCGATTGCGACGCCGGCCTCGTCGTGGCGTTTCTCTGGAAGAAGGAAAGTGCCTTGCTCGAGGTAATTCGTCTTTCGAGATTCGGTAACGTCACCGAGGCCAACGTGGAGGGTCGTACGTCCAACTACGATCGAATTGTCGCTTGGCAGCAGTTGCTTGCCGCGGCCCTTGATTTCGCATCCGTTTAAGAGCGTGCCGCGTGAACTGTCCAGATCTTCCAGCCAGCAGGACCCATCTTCTTCCCATATTCGCCCGTGAAGGCGCGAAACTTTTTGATCGGGCGACAGGTCTAGGATGACCGGCCATTTTTCTTCGGCGCGCCCAAAGATAACTTCGGATTCAGGGGTCTCCCAAACTTTTTGCGTTCCGAGATATGAGCAGGTAATTCGCATTGAGAATTGAAGTTACGTGGATCTGACCTGCTGTCGCGTCACTTGCGTCGCCCCGCGCCGAGCGGCCATTGCGCGTTCCCTACGGTCACCCTTCCTACAATGTGTAGGAAGCTCCGACGAGGGGTACTGTCGAGGAGCGAAGACCACTATTGTTGAACTTCACAAGCACGTTTCCGGTCAGGATCAGTCGGTGCAACAGCCGATACTTAAGGCCAAACGATCCATTGATAATGTTGTAGTCCACGCCGGTACGCACGCCGATGTTGGGGTGCGAAGTAGGAGCCGACAATGAGGAACACGCAATGTCGCTGCACTTCCCGAGGTCCATATAAGGATTCGATAAGATTTGCGGCGCGTCGAACAAACGTTGCCCGTAAAGATCAAATGCGGCGGTCAGGCGCTTCACGACGGAAACATCTGCACCGACGACATAGATAAACCGATTGGGCAGGGAGCTTTTATTATTCGGCGCGGTTTCTCCGACGAAATCACCAGCCAGTAACGATTTCCCGTTTACCTCGTACCCGATCTCCGCGTGCGGAGATACCCGCGCGCTATAGGAAATCACGCCAAATGGCTTGACGCCCACCGCGCCAGAGCCCAGAAAATTTTCCTCGTCACCAGTGGGCAATCGAACATCCACACCCGCGGCTACACCGAGCCGTTCACCCTGATAGACCTCATATTTCCCGCGCAGGGTCACGTCACCGATACCAGCTGCCGAATTCCCATCCGCAAATGTCGCGTTCAGGCAGGGTGATGCAGATCCGCAACTTGGAACCACGCTTGGATCGAACTGGTGAAAAACGCCACCGGGGAAATTGGGAACAGTCGGGGCGACAGAATTGGAGACGATAGTCGCGGCTGACGTCGTCTTTATTCTCACATCCAGAAACGGAATTTCCACGGAGACGTCAAGATGCTTTGTGAGACCGTATGTTGCATACGCCGTATATTGATGCACCGTCAGATTGACATTGTTAGTAGTTTGAATGAAGTCCCGCACGAAGCATGGATTGCCAGCGAACGCGCCGGTAAGACCAGTCTGATTGGGGCAAGCCGTGATGAACGACGGAAAAGGTGGTGGGAACGCTTCATGCTGAAATACAGCGGGGAGTTTGCTAGTGTCTTGTCCATCGATCGAATTAAAATTGAAATACTGAAAACTGAACGCCACATAAAGCTTTCTGCGCCCGATGGTACTCGCGCGCTCCCCGAGGATCGGTCCGAGAGTTTCGTCAGTCGAGGGCGAAAAAGTCTTTAGCGACGGATCATACGTGAAGCTGATACCCGAAGACGGCGACGCGATAGGCAACTGGGACACCTGGATGCCGACGGCCTCGTTGATGGGTCCAAAGCTGGCGAGAAAGTCGCCTTCAAAGTGCGCCTGATGTCCGTCAGCAAGCAAAGGAGCCGTCGCGCCACTGCCCAGCCCAAACGGCCCGTAAACTTGAGGAATGACGCAGACCAATTTGTTGCTGGATGTTCCGTTGAGTGGGCAGATTCCCTGCGCGGACACATTGCTCAGCGACGCCAACGTCCCAAAAGCGCATACCACCAATAAACGTCTAAGCATGACATTCCCCCGATCACATCGCATACGGGATGCAAGTGTGGTTGCCACGCAGAGCTGCAAGTGGCATTTTGTGAAAACTGTCGCGAGTTTATACACTCATCGGCGATTGTCAAGCATGCCATTCCCGCGGGTTCCTACTGAACGTCTGAAATCACCCAGGAACCGTTTACTTTCGAAAAATGGAAAGTGGTGGCATTCTTTGCCCGCATAGACTTACCGCTCTTTGGCGTGAAGTCTTGCGAGGACTCACCACCGGCCACCGCCGTCTCGCCGTCAGTGCTGACCTCAACGCGTTCAATGTCAATTCTCATCGCGATGGAACTTGCCGCCCCAAAAGTGGCTTGATATCGTGCATACCGCGAACCCATGCCGGGCCAAACCTTTCGCAGCGCATCTGCATCCCTTCGATCGAAGGCCTGCTCGTAAAGGTGAATAACCGCTCGAATTGCCGCGTCGTTGTCCGGAACTGCCCCGGGGGCCGCCGCGAGTTTAGACGGAGGCTTGACGGCTGCAGGCGGTGGCTGGCTTAGAGCCGCCAGTTTGGCATTGACGTCATCCAAGTATTGCTGCGCTTCATCGCCATGTGGACCACCGCCTTGTACGACCGACTGTAGATCGCTCCGAGCCGCGGACAATCCGTTCTTTTCACCAGCGCTCACCGCTTGTTGATACCGCTGCACAATTTGCTGAAACGCGGCATCTGCAGTCTTTTTCTGCGCTCGCGACTGGGCATCCCCGATTGCTGCGGAAGTATCGTTAGCGTCAGCGGACGCTTCCGCCGCTGACGCTGCACCTCCAGCACTCGCCAAGGCCTGAAACTTGGGAAGCAAAGCCTTTAATTGCTGTATCGATGCCTCATCGTCGCGCCGCTTGAGTTGGTTAAGCTGCGTTTCGAGTTGCGATAGTCGTTCCTTCTCGGCCTTATCGATTTCGGCGATCAACGGTTTGGGATCGACACCTTCTAGTCCCAATTGGTCCGCCGATTTACGAGCCGCCGAAAAATCGCCTTGCTCCAAACTTTGTCGAGCGACCGCCTTCGTACGCGCCTGCTGCACACGCTGGGGGATAATCTTATTTAGGTAAGTGTTGGCCTCCTCTCGATGGGAACCCCCCGGCGGAAGGCTTAACAGACCGCGAAGGTCCTTTTCGGCCTGGGGATAGCGCCCCTCCGTGACCCGACTCATGGCGCTTTGCCAAAGGACCGCCTCGCGCTGTCGAATCTGGCGAAGAGTGGCGTCCTTCATGGATTCTTGAATCACCGACTCTTTTCGCTGAACTTCCGCAGTGAGTGGTCCGTTCAACGCAGCAGCTTGCTGAAGTTTGCGAATGGCTCCATCTAGATCATTGTCCGCCACCAATTTGTCCGCATCATTCAGGGCATTTCGCTGTTGTTGTTCGAGGGGATCAACCGGCGGCGCGACTGGCTCAGCACTGACCTTAGCTGCTGGCGACGGTGTCGCCGTCGGTTGCGGTTTCGTTCGAAGTGACGAAACACCTAACCAACTTAGGAGGGCCAAGCCGATCATCGCAGCCGCGACCACTATGGGCTTCCGCCAAATTGGCATAGTCTTTGCATCGGGGCGTGCCGCCACAACGGTTGCAGGTTCGGAGCGCTGCGGAATTCTCTCTGGAATCTGCGTTCCGACGGCCGGAACTTCGAGCAGAATAGGAAGTTCTTTCGCCGGCTCGACGATTGATGCTTGAGGAGGCCGCGCCTCGGCCGGTGGGTCCGACGGTTTCGGCTTAGGGGGTTTGGCCGGAACCGCCGGAAGAGATGTGATTTTCGGAGGTGCGACTGTCGGAGGCGTCACTGTCAGAGGAGCGAGCGCCGGTTGTATTGCTGAAGACTGAGGACTCAGGGCGTCAGAAGTGGACGTTTTGCCCGCATCCGGATCGATCGGAGGAGGCGCGGCTTGGAGCAAGGCATACTCACGTGAAACACTGGGGGGCATTGACGATGGCCCGCTTGCCGTTTTCTGCTCGACATCGCTCTTTCCGTCTTTAATTTGCTCCGCCAACCTTTGGATTCGCGGGTCGAAAGTATCGAGGATTTGACCGTCACATGCTTCCACCAGAGTCTTATCAGCGGCAGTGAAATTCTTGGACTCGATAAATGTGCGGATGGTCTCCAGGCTTCGCTCTTGTTTCCGTTTTCTCTCGCGGGCCTCAAATTCAACCTGCGCGGAATTCAGCAGTTGGCTCAAATCAGTATCTGGGCCTAGATTGACTAACGTTCTTTGCGCTAGGTCGATAGCCTCGCTGAACTTTTCACGGTTGATCTTGACCCTGATTTCGCGAACCCGCTGTTCGATCTGTTGGCGAACCTGCAGTTTGCGTTGCTGGATCTCACCCTGCTGATAAAGGCTCAGCAGTTCCACATTGGCAGGAAAGTTCTTCAGGCCAGTCTGGCAGACGCCAATCGATTCCTCGAATTTCCCAGAGTCAAACAGGGCTTTCGCGGCCTCCAGCGTCTTGCGAAACAAATTCTCTTTTTCGATATTGGCTTGCTGACTCTTCGCAAACTCAGCTAGCCTTGTGAAATTGGTTTCTCCTGGGAACTCAGCAAGCAGCTGTTTCGTTCTGGAAAGCACCTCGGCGTAGTTCTTCTCGGTGCTCAGTCTTTTCAGCAAGTCCAGCTCGTGTTCCATCCGCTCGGCTTTCGCGTGTTTTTCCTGCTCACGTTCTACGAGCGTGCGGAGCTTGAGGACGGCCGCGTCATTTGGATGACTGCCGGACAGAGTGTCCAGCGATGCCAAAGCTTCTACGAAAGCTTGCGCGGCCAAGTGAGATCTCGCCTCCGCCAACTTCAGCTGCTTCTGTCGCTCAGCGCGATCCACGCGGGCTGCTTCGAGCAGCTTGTTGATCTCGGGTTCCGCGCCGAACTCCGACTGCAGTTCGGTGAGGACGGCGATAGACTGATCATAACTTTGCGCAGCCAGCAACTTGCGGGCCTGCGCGAGTAGTTCTCGCTTACGCTCCTCCGCCTGTTCCGCTTCAGCGGATTTCCGAACTCTTTCAATCTCGCCTTCGTCAGGAAATTCTCGTTGTAGAGACGAAAGAAGTTCCGAAAGTTTTTCGTAATTTCGCGATTCCAGAAGTCGTCTGGCCCGCCCTAGGGCATCCTGTTTTCGCTGCTCCGCCTGTTCTTCTTTGGCAGAATTTTGAAGCCTGCGAATCTCTTCGTCATCGGGAAACTCCCTTTGCATCGAGGCAAGAACTTCCGAAAGCTTTTCATAATTCTGGGACTGCAGAAGCTTTCTAGCTTGCCCTAACCCCTCCCGTTTGCGGTGCTCGGCCCGTTCCGCGCGAACGCCTTCAAGCAACTTCACGATTTCGTCGTTTGAGGGGAATTGTTTCTGCAAGTTCAGCAATGCGGCGGTACATTCTTCATAATGACGCGCCGCCAGCAGCTTGCGCGCATCGGCCAGCCCCTGTTGCCGGTACTGTTCCAGTTGATTTCGTTGAGCTGTTTCCAGCAACCTAGGAATCTCCTGCTCCTCCGGAAATTCCTTGCGCAGCGAATTGAGCAGCGCGCTACATGCGTCATACTGACCGGCTGCCAAGGCGGTCCGGGCGTCGGTAAGTCCTTGCAGCCGTTGTTGGTTCCTCTGATCTTTGCGAACATCTTCCAGCAACCTGGGAATGTCTTCATCCCGAGGCAGCTGCTTCTGCAAATTGGTTAGAAGAGCGATACATTCATCATGCCGCCGGGCGGCCAGTAGATTGCGCGATTCCAGCAGGGCTTGCTGCTTCTGCTGTTCGATGTAATCCTCTCGTACAGTTTCCAGTAGTCTGGATACTTCCTCTTCGCCTGGAAATTTGGCTTGCAAGTCGGAAAGAAACTTTATGCACTCGGTGTACTGTTGCTGGGTCCACATAGTGCGCGCGTGTTGCAAACTTTCGACGAGTTGCTGGCGCCTTTGTCGTTCCTCCTTCTCCCGACTGGCCTGCTGCAGAAGAGCCGCTGCCGCCTGATTGGATGGTTCCGCAGCCAACACCTTGGCCAGTACCGCTTCCGCTTCCTCAGGTAGCCCTTCGGCGAGTCGTTGCTTCGCGGCCTCTATCCATTCGGCGATACGCCGCGCATGATCGATGTGCTGCAGCACATCGCGTTGAAGTTCTTGGGCTGCCTCAAACCTGGAGTCCAGGTGTAACGCACTATCGGCCGCCACCTTGGCCTCTTGCACTTTTCCCTGATCCAAAAATGCGCGCCCTTTTTCGACGCATTCCTGTGCTTTGGGTCGAACTGAGATGCGCTTCAGTTCGACGTTTACTTTCTCCAGCAGCGCCCTGGCCCGCTGGTTGCCGGATTCCACTTGGAGTGCTTGACGTACAAGGTCGCGCGCTTCGCCAAATTCCCCCTTTTCTACCAATTGGCCGGCTCGTTCCACCAATTCCGCAACAGCCTTCGACTGCAACGTTCGGCAGACCGGCTCCAATTCCAGCAGCACGTCCTCCATCGACTGGTAACGTTCCGTCGGCGATTTCCGCAATACCTTGGACATGATGAGTTCAAGCTCGAGCGGGCAATCAGGCAGAATGGAGGTCAACGCGGCAGGTTCCGATTGACAGATACTG
>Ga0182024_10008094_pt1 | contig 22367 bp, 18 predicted proteins | sample P32metaG_FD_120480 | JGI IMG/M metagenome (GOLD analysis project Ga0182024, IMG submission 120480) | Permafrost microbial communities from Stordalen Mire, Sweden - P3-2 metaG (Illumina Assembly) | ecosystem: Environmental > Terrestrial > Soil > Wetlands > Permafrost | place: Sweden: Stordalen... | reverse complement strand
GAAGCAATCGCTCCACCCACCGAGACGGGAACAAACTGTCGCAGTCCCGTGGAAGCATTGATCAGGAATAGAAGATTGATTTGCGAGCCGACCCCAACAACCGTTCCAGGAATCAACGCCGGGCTGGCGAGATCCGTAGCGAAGGTCGCGGCAATCCACTGTGTGTTTTGCTGAGCGGCAGTGGTAGCCGCTGGTGTTGCTGAAATTTCTTCTGTATACGTTGAGCCGTTGGTGACTTGATCCTGCGCGGAATAATAATTGGAACTGTCGCGCAAAAATACTTTGTAGAAATACGTGGTTCCGTTCGCCGGCGCACCGCCCGGGGCAGCGCACGTATCGGTAGTAGCGTTGTCCGTAAAAGTTGTTTTTCCAGTCGCATCATCGAAAACAACAGTTCCAGTGCCGACGGTGGCGCACAGTCCTGGGTCTGTGGTGTCTTTCGGCACCGATGTTTTATCTACGGGAGAGCTGGTACGCCGAAGGATAAGCACGCCAGTATATTTTTCCGCGCCAACTGGAGTGCCGATCAGCGCCGGAATGTTCCAGTTCAGTGTGACGCTCGCATTGCCAGCGGTTGCCGTGAGACCCGTCACATTCTGGACAAACGTTACATCCAGCTCGGGCGAAGTTGCGTTGCTGGCTTCTTTCGACCCAAAAATGGTCGAAGCACCATCATTTGCCGCTTGGTCTCGGATGATCGTTCCGTAGTTTGTGCTGCCGTTGTACCAGTTTTCCACGTCGTTGGTGATGTTGAATTGGACGCTCGTGCTGGTGTGGTTCACTTTGGCGGTTGCCGTCGCGGCGCCTGCCGTGTCGCCCCCGGCCGCGGTCCAAGCCGTGGTGGCCACGCGTGTATTCCAGGTGACAGCATTGGCCTGCCAGAAATTCGTGACGTCGTAGGCTCCGTAGGTCAAATTTCCGGCGGTCACCGGCGGGGTGATCACGTGCAACGTCAGCAATGCCTGTTTAATCCCCACATTCGGGATGCGCGATAAATCGAATTCGAGGATGGCGTGCTGGCTTGCGCCGGTTGCAGACGTAACGGTAAGGGTGTTACCCACATCGTTGGTGGTAGGGCTGGCCTGGAGAAGCGTGGCATCCGCGCCGCGTGCCTGGGGGTCCGTGCCCGATTTTTGCAGTACGATTGTCTCACGCGCAATCACAGGCGCGGCCAGTAGCAACGCTAACGCCAAAGCAACCCACCGGCGCCAGTCAGCGCGTTGAATTCCGAACACTGGACCTTGTCTATCCATGAACCGTATTGCCTCCGCCTGATTTGTGCCAAAACTCGCGACCGCCTACGAGCGGCGTGGCGCTGCGTTGCATACTCCGCCTTGACCGGGCAACTTCCCGCACGCGAGTGCGAGCGTCTCGTAAATCGGCTCCGAAACACACCGCGGCTTAACGTAAACTCGCTTCTTTCTCTGGTGTTTTTCGTCGCCTTGCGCAGTTTTTTGCGTTCTATCCATCATTTCCCCTGAATCAAATTCTGCCGATTTGCGCTGGCGGCACGGCGACCGGAGGAGGAATTGAACACGAACGCTTTCTGTCCGGATTCTGCGCGTGCATCGCGCTCATGGGATTCTCCACGCCCGCCAGGCTTGCTTTCAGTTCAGCCAACTCACAAGCGCGCTCGTACGCCCCCAGTAAATCCCCGCCTTCCATCTGTGCCAGCCCCGGGCAACGCTCGCAGTATTGCCGGATCGAGCATTTCGAGCAGACGGGCAATTGTGAGTCGCGGACCGCTCTTACGCGATTCATCTCCGCCGATCGGAACCAAATATCTTCGAACCGCCGCTCCCGCAGATTGCCGGTGGCAACGGGCATCTGCACGCACGGAAACACATCTCCATACGGAGAAATGTAGCAACTGTTGTGCCCGGCGCTGCACGGGATGTCGTCATACGCCTGGCTTTCAATTCCACTTGACGCCGCACTTCCCGTCGAAAGTGGCGTTGCCTTCACGCTGTCGAGCGACGTGGATGGCGGATTGAGAGTTGTATCCCGCAAAATCGGCAACAGGCTCTGCGCCGAATTCCGCAACTGCAGCAGACTCATGTCTCCGTCCATCTTGGGAGTAATCGTCATATCCAGGACGTAAGGAACGCCCAACTCCGCTGCGAGCGCTTGGACGTTGCGATAGGCCGTCAAGTTCTGCTTCATCAGAGGACAGGCGATCTTTACCTGCAAGCCCTCCGCCTGCAGGAATCGAATCGCGGTCAAACTGCGCTCGAGCGACCCGCGAACCTTGGTAATTGCGTCGTGAACCGCCGGTTCCGCGCTATAAATGCTGATTTGAATGCGGCGCACGCTTAACGCGCGCAGTTTGCGGGCTCGCTCGGCATCAATCAAAAGCGCGTTGGTTTTCAGGCTGATATCAAAGTGCAGAGAGCGCGCGAACTCGAGCAGATCGAAAAGATCCTCGCGCAAAAAAATTTCGCCACCACTCAGAGTCAGAAACAGCGTACCGGAACGAGCCAGTTGCTCCAGCACATTCTTGATTTCCCCCGTTTTCATCTCACCGTGGTCTTCGTGATCGAGATAGCAATGGATGCAGCGTTCGTTGCAGCGATAGGTGAGGTCCAAATGGACGCTCCACGGAAGGTGGCGCTCCACAGTCCTGCGAATCAAGCCGTCCATTACTGGAGTATTTGGCATCCGCTAGCCCGTCGCTTCCGCTGCCAAGATCACGAGTTGCTTCTGCTGCCACGCGGTCACTAACGCGTCAACGTCTGCTCGCGCCGCTTCTACGCTAATTTCGTATTCCGCGGAAACCCGTTCCGCTACCTCTTGCAAAGTCTTACCTTCGGCGTGCTTCCAGATGAGACTCGCTGTTTCGTTGAGCTCGTGCACAAGGCTGTCTTCCGGCGAAATAATAACCGTTTCGCCGTCAATTTCGCGCCAGGCGAGCTTCGGATTTCGAGTGATGAATTCGCTCATGCTGCGATCACCTTCCAGAATTCGGCGCTCCGTCGAAAATGCAGCCGATCGCTGCGTACTTCTTGGATCAAGCCCATTAACGTGCACAGTAACGTTTCATGCGCGCGCTTTTCGGTAGTGAAAAACAGGACGCAAGGCAACAAGGCGCGCAGTGCTTCTTTCACAGAAAGAGCTTCGGCGCGATCGTCATTCGCCTGCTTCAGCAAATGCAAACCGGCGACGGGAAATAGACGGTTGATCCCAGCGGCTCGGAATTCGCCCCAGAACGGAGTGCCGTGAGCTTGCCAGCACCCATGGGAATACCGCAGAAGAGAAATTTCATCTGTGAGGACTGTGCCTCTGGGAGACAACGACGCCACTGTGCTCTTCCCCGCACCCGAGCGCCCGAAGAAGATGTGCGCGCGGCCGTCGCGCACAACAGTCGCGCCGTGCAACAGAACTCCCCGCTGCGGCAGGAGCACCATGGTGAGCAAGATGCGCAGCAAAGAATCGAGCGCGTATTCGTGGCGAACGCCGTGAAACTCAGCAAACTCGGGCCCAAGGATCAGTCTTGCGTCATCAAGTAAGTATGAGAATTCGACACGCGGTTGTGTACGCCCGTCCGACTGCGTAAGAACAACAGGAAACCCGTTGTCTGAGTTCTGAGCAAACTCCCGATAACGCCTTGAGGCAGGCCTGAGTAGCGCTTCTTCCTGGATGAAAAGCGAGAGAGGCACGCCGCCAATGGAGATTTGAAGCGGCACGCCACGATCCAACGGTTTAACTAGATGATCGAATCGAGCCATTTTTCCCAAGTGCATTCGCAGTGGTACTCGCAACCGCGGGACCCGAGGGAGTCCGCGCAGTTCAGCCGATTCGCAAATTCGCTATCGGCAAGGCAAGCCTAAATTAGGAAACTGACCGCCTAAAGCCTTGCTCGTAGTTGCATTCCAGTTACGGATACAACGCCTAGTGTTAACCTAATTGGCATGGGGGTGCGCTCAACCGGAATATCCGGGCCGTGTTCTAAAAGGTTAACGCTATTCAGTCAATACATTGGCGGGCGGAGTAATTCTGGGCGGTAAAAATCGCCTGCGCGGGGCACGAAATGGCGGGAAATGCGGGCCCGGGACGGTGGTGTTCGGGCGACGGCGACGGCCGGGGCGAAATCAGAATAGGAAATAGCGCTGGGCGAGAGGCAGGACGCGCGCAGGCTCGCAGGTAATCAGTGTGCCATCCACGCGCACTTCGTAGGTTTCGGGGTCTACTTCTATGTTGGGCGTAGCGTTGTTGTGAACCATATCCTTCTTGCCGATGCGGCGGCAATTTCGCACGGGCGCGACCAACTTTTTCAGGCCTAGCCGCTGCGGAACGCCGGCATTTAGCGACGCTTCGGATATAAACGTGATGCTGGTAGGGGCGATTGCCGCGCCGAAGCTGCCAAACATCGGGCGATACATCACGGGCTGCGGCGTGGGGATCGAAGCATTCGGATCGCCCATCGCGCTCCAGGCAATGAATCCACCTTTCACGATCATCTCTGGCTTTACGCCGAAAAATGCCGACTTCCAGAGCACCAAGTCGGCGAGTTTTCCCGGCTCGATGGATCCGATTTCGGTGGCCATGCCGTGGGTGATCGCCGGATTGATGGTGTACTTCGCGACGTAGCGCTTGGCGCGAGAATTGTCGTTGCCATTTGAATCGCCGGGCAGCGAACCAGAGTGCGTCACGGATAGCGCGCCTCGCTGCACTTTCATTTTGTGCGCGGTCTGCCAGGTGCGCGTGACTACTTCGCCTACGCGGCCCATCGCTTGCGAATCGCTGGACAGCATGCTGATTACGCCGAGATCGTGCAAAATATCCTCGGCGGCAATTGTCTCCGGGCGAATGCGGCTTTCCGCGAAGGCGACGTCCTCCGGCACCTGCGGGTTCAGGTGATGGCACACCATCAGCATGTCCAAATGCTCGGCGATTGTATTGACCGTGTAGGGCCGAGTTGGATTGGTCGAGGACGGCAAAACATTCGGAAACGACGCGATGCGGATGATGTCCGGCGCGTGGCCGCCGCCGGCGCCTTCCGTGTGATAGGTATGAATGGCGCGTCCGGCAATGGCTGCGACGGTGGCTTCCAGAAATCCGGCTTCGTTGATCGTGTCGGTATGAATGGCGGCCTGCACGTCGAACTCGTCGGCGACTTTCAGGCAAGCGTCAATCGCCGCGGGCGTGGTGCCCCAATCTTCGTGCAATTTCAGGCCGCACGCGCCCGCTTCAATTTGCTCGACGAGCGGCGCGATCGTGGCGCTATTTCCCTTCCCGAGAAATCCGAAATTCATGGGCCATGCTTCGGCGGCCTGCAACATACGAGCGAGGTTCCACGCGCCGGGAGTGCAGGTGGTGGCGGCGGTGCCAGTGGCCGGGCCCGTGCCTCCGCCGATCATCGTGGTGATGCCGTTCGAGAGCGCTTCGTAAATTTGCTGCGGTGAGATGAAGTGGATGTGGCTATCCACGCCGCCGGCCGTGAGGATGAGATTTTCTCCGGCAATCACTTCGGTGGCGGCGCCGACGACCAGGTCGGGATCCACGCCGTTCATCGTGTCCGGATTTCCGGCCTTGCCGACTTTCACGATGCGGCCGTTCTTCACGCCGACGTCCGCTTTGACGATGCCCCAGTGATCGAGGATCACTGTGTTGGTGATTACCAGATCCAGCGCGCCGTGCTCGCGTTCTCTGATTGCGTTCGCGCTCTGGCCCATCCCATCGCGAATTACTTTGCCGCCGCCGAAGGTGATCTCGTCGCCGTAGTGCGTGAAATCCTTTTCGATTTCGATTATGAGCTCGGTATCCGCGAGGCGGATGCGGTCGCCAGTCGTCGGACCGTATAGTTCTGCGTAGGTGCGGCGCGGAATTTTCAAGCTCATGGGCGCTTACCCGGTGCGCTTACGCTTAGGCGGAATCCGGCTTTTTGCGCCCGCGTTAAAGCAGCTTCACGCGCGCCTGCGGCATCGAGTGAGCCTTCCACCAAACCGTTGCAGCCTTGCATCACGCGGCGGCCGCCGAACGGAGTCAGCTCGATTTCTTTTTCCTCGCCCGGCTCGAAGCGCACGGCGGTGCCCGCGGGAATGTTTAGACGCATGCCGTATGCGGCGTCGCGATCGAACTCGAGCCCGCGATTGGTCTCTAAAAAATGATAGTGGCTTCCCACCTGGACGGGCCGGTCGCCGGCGTTGCGTACGAGCACGCGCGTTGTCCCGCGCCCGGCGTTCGCTTCGATGGGCCCGGCAGCTTCGTTCAGAAAATATTCGCCCGGTTTCATGAGGATGCTCCCGACCGCAATGGCGCTCAATGAATTGGATCGTGAATGGTGACGAGCTTGGTGCCGTCGGGAAACGTGGCCTCCACTTGCACTTCTTGAATCATTTCCGCCACACCTTCCATTACGTCATCGCGTTTCAGAATTGCCGCGCCGAAGCTCATGATGTCGGCGACGCTTTTGCCATCGCGCGCCGCTTCCATCACTTCGGCCGAAAGGATCGCCATGGCTTCCACGTAATTCAGCTTCAGTCCGCGCGCTTGCCTGCGGCGCGCTAGGTCTGCCGCGACTACGATCAGCAATTTTTCCTGTTCACGCGGGGTCAGGTGCACTGCGTCGCTCCCGATTGAATCGTGCTGCGATGTTTCGAGCTACTCATGCTCGCGCAAAACTCAGTTCACTTTTCTGGGCGGCACAGAATCGCGGCCGTACAGGCGCTGCTTCGCAGTTTGCCACAGAGTTTGCAGCCCGGGAAGCACGTGGCGCCCGTGAGCGGCCACGCAGCGCACCATGATGCCGTGCGTGGGCAGAGCGCTGACGCTCCACAATGTTTCGCCGTGCTTCGTCAGAGGAACGGCTCGTTTGCGCAGTTCGTGCTCGAGCGCGAGCCATTCCGCGGCACTGCGACCCACTTGCGCGATGCAGAAAGTCGCCCAAGTGCGATAGGGTCCCAGCCGGCCGAACGATTGCGTCGAGCGTTTGCGCGGCTCGATGCGCACGCGTTCGCTGGCGATTGGCAGGCCCAGCGCGGCGACATCTGTTTTCATTCGGACGAAATCGTACCCGAATGCTTCGCCGCGCGCTTCGCGTCCCGGCGCTAGAATTTCCCACCAGAACAATCCGGCGCCCTGCGCAAGATGAATCGTGGTGGCTTGCGAGAAGCACGCGCCTGCAAAGGGGATGATCGCGTCCGGGACGTATTCCAGCAACGCGTCCTCGTTTACTGTGAATTCGTTAGCTTGCGTGGTGGGCAGCGCTTCGCGCCGGGGCCGGTAAATGCGGGTGGCGCCGGTGGTGGTCAATTGCACACGAGCGCCCGCGCCGACATTTACTTTCAGCGCGAGTTGATCGCCGCCGAGCAATCCGCCGGAAACATTGTGCAGATGCGCGAGGGCGGCGCCGTCCTGTACCGCGAACGCGCGGACAACTTTCAGAGGAGGTTCCTGGCGGCTGGCCGCGAGCACGGTGTGCCCCGTAAATTCATCGCGCGCGAAGTCCAGCGTGAGGGACGCTTGCAGCCTGTGCGGCGCGCCTAGTTCCGGGCCGATCGCACACGGGTTTTCTGCGGCAGAGGCCATAGTGGTTGCGAACGCCATCAACGAGTGCAAGCTCAACTGATAAAAAGCCTCGTGCTGAGCGCGGAATGCTCCATCGCGCCCCAATCGAGCAGCGGCATAAAGCAGCAGACGTCGTCTAGCGCACAGGCAGCGCTGCGATTCGCCGCGACAATCATCGCCGGCTTCAGGTTCCATAAAATCCTGGCGGCCTGAGACTGCCCCAGTGGTAGTAATCGCTGGAAGGACGACACCAGGCTCGCGACGGATTGATGGAGATAGACCAGTACCACGCGATCTTCGTCGAAGCCGAGTAGGCTGCACGCCAGGCCAAACGCCGTGCTGTGATGCACGAGGCTTGCCGAGCACTTGGACGCATCGAGGGCTGCGCGAGCAAGCGGAAGATGAGTGAGACTCAGCACCACCTGCAGAAAATTTGCGCCGAGCGACGCGCTGCCTGTGCGGCTTTCGCGCGCTGGCTTGCGCGCGCTCAATAGATTGTTGAGTTCCAGCCAACGAGCCGCAAAATCACTTTCATCCGTGGCGGCGTCAGACAAACGAAACGCTGCCCTGCAGAAAACCGCTTCCATCGTTCCAGCTTCTTCCAGACACGTCTGGAGAAAATTGGGCAGATCGGGCGTCGTGAGCATCTCGCAAGCAGTGAGCGATTCCAGGCCAAAGGAATGCGCCAGCGCGCCGATGGGCAGAGCACTATCGGCCAAGTGTAGCAGCTGCAGATCTGCAAGGTCGCAAGCCTGAGGGAGAGCGGCATTCGCTGAATCGTATTCCATGTTCACAATTCCTTGTAACGCAGGCGAATACCTGGGCTAGCGGCGTCCTTAATCATGTTCCGCGCCGTGCGCATGGCTGTGGCGATCGTCGTGCGCGTGACTGTGTTCGTGATTATGATCGTGATCGTGGCTGTGTTCACGACGATGCGCCGTATAAGGGGCATGAGCATCAATCAGCGGGCGGCGCGCGTCGGCGGGATGGTGCAGCTTTTCCTCGAGCCAACTCACCACGCGATCCAGCCCCACGCCATCGCGCAGATTCGTAAAAATAAAAGGCCGCTCGCCACGCATGCGGCGCGAATCGCGGTCCATCACTTCGAGAGATGCACCGACGTAGGGCGCCAGGTCAATCTTGTTGATCACCAGCAGGTCAGAACGCATGATGCCGGGGCCGCCTTTGCGCGGAATCTTGTCGCCTTCGGCCACGTCAATCACATAAATCCATATGTCCACCAGTTCCGGGCTGAACGCGGCGGCAAGATTGTCTCCGCCACTCTCGACGAAAATCAGCTCGAGCCCCGGCAGCGCATCTTCCAGTTCCGCTATCGCCTGCAAATTCATGGACGCGTCTTCGCGAATCGCGGCGTGCGGACACGCGCCGGTTTCCACTCCGCGAATGCGTTCCACGGGCAGCACGCCCTGCCGCACCAAAAATTCGGCGTCTTCCTTCGTGTAAATATCGTTGGTCACTACAGCGAGATTGGTGCGCGGCCAAAGTTGTCGTGTGAGTTGATCGACAAGCGCCGTCTTGCCCGATCCCACCGGACCGGCAACGCCGACTCGGTAAGCTCTCGGGGAATCACTGGGGAGCATCGCGCTTGCCTCCTCTTCGACAGCCATCGCTCAATGTGACCTTCTACCGCGAAGTATTTCCGTGCAGTATGCGACAGACGCGGGGAGCGTCAAGCCATTTTTGCGATAGGCGAATAATTCAGCAGGCCGATTCGCTGGCCTGGCGCATGTTTTCGTTCTCGAGCGGCAGCGCGCGGACCACTTCTGGAACTTCTGCTTCGTCGCGAGTGCTCGGATGCGTGAGGAAGGGCGCCCAGGTATCGGCAATCGAACACGGCAGGTGAACGGGCTCGAGGCGCACCAGCGGCAGCAGGTGCGTGGATTGCAACAAGCGCCGCGCGCGCTGGCTGCCGGTGAGCCGAAAATGTTCCTGCAGCAGCAGGCGCAGCCAGCCTTCTTCGTGTTCGCCAACGCCGTCACCAATTTCGGCGCAACGGACGAACTCGTGATTGCAGTTGTCGCCGGTGAGCGCGTCGCGAAGGATGTAGGTGAGCCCGCCAGTCATGCCCGAGCCGAGATTCATTCCCGCGGGGCCGAGAATTACGGCGATGCCAGCGGTCATGTACTCGCAACCGTGCTGCCCGGCTCCTTCGATGATCGCGAGCGCGCCGCTATTGCGCACGGCAAAGCGCTCACCGACGCGTCCTGCGATGAAAAGTTTTCCGCTGGTGGCACCATACAACACCGTGTTGCCTGCGAGCACGTCGCCGCGCTTCGATGCTGCGGCGCCCGCGGTGATGGCGATGGTGCCGCCGCTGAGGCCTTTGCCCACGTAATCGTTCGCGTCGCCCACCAGCCGGAAACGAATCCCCGGAACCAAAAACGCGCCGAAGCTTTGTCCGGCGGAGCCGCGAAATTCGCAGCGAATGCTCTTCCCCGCCAAACCGTCGAAATTCGTGCGGCGCAGAATGTGGCCGCTCAAATGCGCGCCCACGCTGCGATCGGAATTCGAAATCGAAAGCGAATGATGAACGAAGGGGAAAGACTTCAGCCCGTCCACGCCGCGCAGCAGCTTGCGACGGATGTCCTTGGCAGTTTCGGGCAGATGGATTTCGAGCGGCAAATCTTTCGCGGATTGTTGCGCGGCTTCGGTTGACGGCAGCAGCAATCCGGCAACCGAGTACGACGCGGATTCGTTGCGCGGCCGCAGTCTTTCCACTGAGCCAACTACTTCCGCGAGCGAACGAATTCCCAGCGCCGCCATGCGTTCGCGAACTTCCCCGGCCACGCCGCGGAAATAAGCCATCACCATTTCCGGGTTACCGGTAAATCGCGCGCGAAGCTTTTCGTCCTGCGTGGCGATTCCCACCGGGCAGGTATTCAGATGGCATTGCCGCGCCATTACGCAACCGATGGCAAGCAGCGTCGCGGTACCGAAACCAAATTCATCGGCGCCGAGCAATGCAGCGATGACCACGTCGCGGCCAAATTTGAATCCGCCATCCACGCGCAGGCGCACCCTTTCGCGGAAGCCCGAACGCACCAGCGCGGAGTGCGCGGCGCGCAAGCCGACTTCCCACGGCAGGCCAGTATTTTTGATCGAAGTGAGCGGCGAAGCGCCGGTGCCACCGTCGAAACCGGCGATGGTGATCACATCGGCGCCAGCTTTGGCAACGCCCGCGGCGATAATTCCCACGCCAGCGCCGGAAACGAGCTTCACGCCAATTCGGGCGACGGGATTTACGGACCGCAGGTCGTAAATCAGCTGCGCGAGATCCTCGATGCTGTAAATATCGTGATGCGGCGGCGGAGAAATTAGCGACATCCCCGGAACCGCGTGCCGCAGGCGCGCGATGTAGGAATTTACCTTGATCGCGGGAAGCTGGCCGCCTTCGCCGGGCTTCGAGCCTTGCGCCATTTTGATTTCAAGCTCGTCGGCACGCGCGAGATATTCAGCGGTCACACCGAAACGCGCGGAGGCGACTTGCTTCACGCGGTTCGCGGCTTCCGGCTCGAAGCGATAGACGCAGGGATCTTCGCCGCCTTCTCCAGTATTGCTGCGCGCACCCAGACGATTCATGGCGATGGCGAGAGTGCGATGCGCTTCGGGGCTCAGCGCGCCCAAGGACATGGCCTGCGCGCAAAATCGAGCGAGAATCGCGCTCTCTGGTTCGACTTCTTCAAGCGGAATGGGAGAACCTGGCGCAAGCTCAAGCTGATCGCGGACCGAGACCGGGTCGCGACTGTCCGCCAGCTCGGAATACGCAGCGTATTTTTCCGGCGTCGGCGATTTCAGATACGCGTGCATGCGGCGCACGAGCTCGGGCGAAGTGGAATGGCGCTCGCCTGCATGGCGGAAACGATACAGCCCGGCATCTTGCATTGGAGCATCACCCGCCGCGAATGCGCGAACGTGTGAGTGGATGCTGGTCTCAAGAATGTCGTCGAGGCTTCTCCCGCCAAGACTCGCGGAGGCGTCTTCGAAGAATTCCTCGCAAATATCTTCGTCGAGGCCGACAGTTTCAAACAGATGGCTATTGCGATAGCTCGCAACCGTCGAGATGCCCATGCGCGCGAGAACTTTGCGCAGTCCGGCTTCGACCGCTACGCGATAGTTTACCGCGCCGCCCGGTTTCAGATTCTCCGAGAGCTCCATCGCGAGATACGGGAACACGGCGCTCGTGCCCACGGCGATCAGCAGGGCGATATGATGGGTTTCGATCACCTGGCCGGATTCAACGATGAGCGGCACATCATGAGCGCCCGCGCAAACCATTTCTTTCCACGCGGCGGAAACCGCGAGCAAAGCAGGAAGCGCAGCACGCTGTTCGTTGGCTTCGCGATCGCTCAGCACAATCACAGCGGGTTTCTCATTGGCGCCGACGGTGACGGTGACGGCGGCCGAGATATCCTCACGGACGCGTTGCAACGCGGCGCGAGCGGCTTCTACTCCGCCGGCTACGTCAAATGTGAAATCAATGCGCCGCAGCGGACTGCCCAGCCGGTTCGCTAGAGCCGCGACATGGCCTGCATCGAGCACCGGCGAGCCAGCGACAATGTTTGGATCCAAATACACGTCAAGCGACATGACGTGAACTTCGCGCAGCGGATCAATCGGCGGGTTGGTTACTTGCGCGAAACGCTGTTTGCAGTAATCCCACAACGGACGCTTGACGGAAGAAAGAAACGCAGGCGGCGCGTCGTCGCCCATACTCCAGACGGTTTCCTTCCCTTCCCGGCCGAGCGGTTGAAACAGAAGGCGGAACTGATCCTCGGTCCAACCCATCGCGGCGGCCAAGCGTTGCGGCTCGATATCGGACGCGTACGGAACCGTCGCCGCGCCTTCCAGTCGCGCGATGCGGGTCTGCGAATCACGGTCATGGTAGCCGACGCGGCTCGGTTCCGCGCCGAGTAATTCGGACACTTCATTGTTGCCACGGAAAATTGCGCCTGCTATCGAGTCGACCAGAAATATTTCGCCGGGGCCAAGCCGGTTGCGTTCCGCGATTTTTTTGCCGCGCAGATCCGCGATGCCCACTTCCGAGCCAACTACGAGCAATCCGTCGGAGGTGAGCGTGTAGCGCATCGGGCGAAGACCATTGCGGTCGAGCTTCGCGCCGACCATGCGGCCATCGCTGAACACCAGCGCGGCGGGGCCGTCCCACGGTTCCTGTTCGCGCGTTGCTTTTTGCAGAAAGCGCCGAAGTTTGGGACCGGTTTGCGGATCGCTCTCCCATGCCGGCGGGACCATGCGCAGCATCGCGGCGGCAACGCTGGAACCCTGGCGCAGACGAATTTCGAGCGCATTATCGAAGCTGGCCGAGTCGCTTACGCCTTCTTCCAAAACGCGAAAGCGATCCTGCGCGCCGAACTCCTGCCGCAGCGCGCCCTCACGAGCGTGCGTCCAGCGGCGGTTGGCGCTGATGGTATTGATTTCGCCGTTGTGCGCGACAAAACGGAAAGGCTGCGCGAGCTGCCACGACGGGCTGGTATTGGTGGAATAGCGTTGGTGAAAAATGGCGAATGGCGCGACGAAATCCGGACACGCGAGATCCGCGTAGAAAGCGGCAAGCTGCAGCGGCGTGAGCAATCCTTTATAAACGAGCGACTGTGACGATAGCGAACAGAAATAAATGCCGGAGCTCGCGCCAGATTCGACGCGTTTGCGCATCAGGAAAAGCTGGCGCTCCAGATCGGCGGAGGAATCTTCGGTGACAAAAAAACATTGCCGTATTAACGGCAACGTAGCCAGCGCGCAGGGACCAAGCAGAGAGGGATACGTGGGCACTTCGCGCCAGCCGACACAACGCAATCCTAATTCCGCGGTACAGCATTCAACGGACGCGCGGGCGGCGGATTCCTGGCCTGGCGGAATAAACGCCATGCCCATGCCGAACGATTCCGGCAACTGAATATTTATTTCGCGGGCACACTTGCGGATGAATTCCTTCGGAATCGGCGTCAGGATGCCTGCGCCGTCGCCGCTCAGTCCGTCCGCGTCAACTCCGCCACGATGACAAAGCCGCTCCAGCGCAGTGAGAGCGCGCTCAACAACGTCTCGCGAGCCGCTGCTTCCCAGTTGGGCGATAAAACCCACGCCGCAGGCATCGTGGTCCACTTCCGGCTTGGAGCGCGAAGGCCGCATGATACATAGCTAACTCATGTGGAGACGTACAGTACAACTCACAAAGCTGATGCATTCGATAGAAATTTCATCGCATCAGCTACATGGATGCATTCGATAGATATTTCTTATGAGTGGCAGGAAAGGCCGTAAATCGAGGTATTTCTCTGTAAAAGTCCGCGCAAGCTGGGGCGCAGCAAGCAGCGCCCCTACCAACCATCAGCACTGCCGCAGGTCTGAGGATCCGTGGATTTGCAGGTGCGTTCCGGGCTGCGTGGCGCGCCTCAACGCCCGTGCCAGTACGTATCCCAACCCATGTAGCGCGTCGCTACTTCGTGCACAATCCCCGCGACGGTCGCGAGGTTCGCCGCGACGTGATGTTCGAAACCGTTTTCGCAAATGTAGCGCAGCAGTTTCTGCATGTGCGGAATCTCGACGACCCCGGCGCCGCCGAAAGTTTCCAGCGGATCGTCGGTAAACCGCCCTTCGCCAACATAGCCGCGGATCACGCCATTCTTGTCGTCGGTGGAAAAGCGCGCGAAACTCATCGGCGCGGCCTTCACCTTGCCCACGCAAGTTCCGAAAGTGTTATCCTTCCCTACCGTACCGGCGATGATCTGCTGGTAGTCCATGCGAACTTCTTTAAAGAAATGCTTGGGCAAATTGCTGCAATGGAAACACACGGCCTTGTCCGGATTTTCGCCGTAGTTGTTGTTCCAATCGAGCAAGGCGCTGGGTGTTTCCGATGCAAGCGCGAGCGCGTACATGCTGAGCGTGCCGCAGATATCCACTTCGCAGGCGCTTGGGAGCAGTTCGTTGCTCATCATGCTCATCACCGTGCACGGAACCACGCCAAGATTTTCTTCGATGGAAGTCCAGCACTGCACCGCGCTGATGGTGACGTGCGTGGCCTTCATCCATTCGTCAATGACGGCGCCCAGCCTCGCCATTTTCAGCAGAGCGGCCGCGGGCACGCCGCTGGTGGTGACGTACTTGTGAATGGCCTTCAGCTTGGCCTGCGCCGCGTCGTCAGAATCTTTCATGCGCTCGATGCGGCCGATTACTTCAGAAAGATCAAGCGTCTCGACGGAGATTCCCGCGGCTTCGAGTAATTTTTCACTGTAGCGAACGGTATTGAACGCCGCGGGACGCGCTCCGATGCTGCCGATGCGCAAGTTCTGAAAACCGCGGTGAACGCGGCAAACGCCGATGAACCAGGCCAGGTCTTTCTTGAATTCTTCGGAGCTGGGACTGACGGTGTGAGAAGTGGTCAACGAATACGGAATGCCGTACTGCCGCAAATTATTACAGACGGACATCTTTCCGCAGAAACTGTCGCGGCGGTGCGCGATCGTCATTTTGGCCGGCGTATCCGGCGTGGCTTGTACCAGCACCGGAACTTTCAAGCGCGAAAGACGCAGAGTGTCGGCGATCGCGCGCTCGTCGCCGAAATTCGGCAGCGTGACGACTACGCCGTCAATGCGGTCGCTATGCGCGCGGAACAGCTCCGCGCAGCGCATGGCCTCTTCGTAGGTTTCGATCGCGCCGTAATTGCTCAGCTTCACGTCCAGCACTACCACATCCACGCCGGATTGCTGCAGCACCTGAACCATCTCCGTCCTGCCGAGTTCGGCAAGGTGACCAGGGAAAAAGCCGCGGTTTCCCACAATCAGCCCCAACGTGATTTTCGATTTTTCCATGCGTCCCTTCATTCCGCGAATATCGGGAGCGACAATCTCGAGCTACGCGACCAGGCGCATCGCGACGAAATAAGAATTTCACGCGCCAACAATTTTCGGCCGAACAGTTCCGCTAAACGTTGCTGTTGAACGCCAACGCCCGCTGCACCTGCGTCGGACGAAAATTCTTCCGCCAGAAACTTCGCGCAATAATTATTTTTTCACCGGCTGGCCATAGTCACTGGCGCTGCTGCGGGATGGCGGACCGCAGGGCACGAGTCACGGTCAGCGCAGACGTCAGGACGAGATTTTCCTTAGCCTGCGGTAGCGACGGATCAAACCGTTTGTGGAACTGTCGTGCGTTAGCTTGGGCTCCGTGGCGCTTTCGATTTCGGGAATGATGCGTTGCGCCAGAACTTTGCCGAGTTCCACGCCCCACTGATCGAACGAATCAATGTGCCAGATGGTGCCTTGCGTGAATACGCTGTGTTCGTAAAGCGCCACCAGCTTGCCGAGCGCTTCAGGCGTGAGCTTGTCCATAAAAATTGTGTTCGACGGGCGATTGCCTTCAAACACGCGATGCGGGACGAGCCAGTCCGGCGTGCCTTCTTTCGTTACTTGCTCGGGTGTCTTGCCGAACGCGAGTGCTTCGGCTTGAGCGAACACATTCGCCAGCAGCATGTCGTGGTGACGGCCGACCGGATTGAGTGCCTGCGCGAACGCAATGAAGTCGCAAGGAATGAGCTCCGTTCCCTGATGAATCAGCTGGTAGAAAGAATGCTGGCCATTGGTTCCCGGCTCGCCCCAGTAAATTGCTCCGGTCTGATAGTTCACGTGAGTGCCATCCAACGTGACGTGCTTGCCGTTGCTCTCCATCGTGAGCTGCTGCAGATACGCCGGGAAGCGCTTCAGGTACTGCTCGTAGGGAAATATGCCGGAAGTCTGCGCGCCGAAAAAGTCGCCGTACCAGATGGATAGCAGACCCATCAGCACCGGCAAATTCTGTTTGAAGGGAGCGCTGCGGAAATGTTCGTCCATCTGGTGGAAGCCGCTCAGCATCGCGCGAAAATTTTCCGGGCCGATGGCGAGCATGGTGGAAAGGCCGATGGCGGAATCCATGGAGTAGCGCCCGCCGACCCAGTCCCAGAATTCGAACATGTTGGCGGTATCAATCCCGAACTTGGTTACTTCGGCGGCGTTGGTGGAGACGGCAACGAAATGCTTGGCGATGGATTTTTCATCGCCGCCCAAACCCTCGAGCGTCCAGTCACACGCGGTGTGCGCGTTGGTCATTGTTTCGAGCGTAGTGAATGTTTTCGACGAAACGATCCAGAGGGTTTCGGCTGGATCTACGCCATGGACGGCTTCGGCAAAATCAGTGCCGTCAACGTTGGAGACGAAACGGAACGTCAGAGCACGCTCGCTGTAATGCTTCAGGGCTTCGTAGGCCATCACCGGGCCGAGATCGGAACCGCCGATGCCAATATTAATGATGTTGCGAATGCGCTTGCCGGTGTGGCCTTTCCAGGCTCCACTGCGCACGCGGTCGCAGAAGCTGGCCATTTTGTCGAGTACAGCGTGAACGCCGGGCACCACATTTTCGCCGTCCACGACGATGGAGGAGCCTTTGGGGGCGCGCAGTGCGACGTGCAGGACCGCGCGCTTTTCGGTGATATTTATTTTTTCCCCGCTGAACATCGCGTCAATGCGCTCGCGCAGGCGCGATTCGTCGGCCAGTTGCAGCAGCAGCTTGATGGTCTGGTCGTTAATGCGATGCTTGGAGTAGTCGAGGAAAATGCCCGCGGCTTCCAGCGTCAGGCGCTCGCCGCGTTTGGGGTCGTCCGCGAAGAGCTTGCGCAGATGTAGTTTCGATATCTTTTTATAGTGGATGCCGAGAGCTTTCCAGGCTTTGCGTTTGGTGAGAGGCGTGATGGCTTTCGCCTTTACATCGGATTTTGCGCGTGCTGCCATGTTCTTGCTCCTTTATTAGTTCGTCGTAATGATGGCCTGGAACTTGCGCGGGCCGGACTTCGCCGTTGCGCGGAAACATCACGCAGGCGAGATGCGCGCCCCATTTCGACCGCGAGGAATTTTACCGGATTCATATCATTATTTATAGCGTGGAAGGACTTCGCTCGGGCACGCGGAGGATTAGTTCGAGAGAATACCCGTTCAACGCCACCCCAAATCCGCACCTTCGCCGGTGGCGAGAGTTGGCGGTGCGGAAAATGTCATTACTGCGGCTTGGGGAGTAATTGGGAATTGATGAACGTAACCACCGCGGCGGTTTCGTTGGCTGTGCGGCGGGTTACGGTTGCTTGCATGCCGGCTTTTCCGGCGTTGCCCCAGCCGAAATTTCGGACGTCCCATGTGCCGCCGGGCAATGCGGCGGGATTGATGCCGGGGATGGCGGTGACGTTCAGAAGTTCCATGGTGCGGCGGGTTTCGGTGTGGCAACTTACGCAATCGGTATTGAAGAAGAAACTCTTGGTGGGGTCGGCGATGGTGTCGAGAATTTGTTTGGCCTGGTCGGCGGAAGGAGGTGGAGTGGCGAAGACCGCGGATGTGGCGACGCCGTCGCGCTGTGCGATCGGCAGGCTTGTGGCTGACGCAGCAGCGTTCTTGCAGGTTATGGGGTTGAGATTGTTGGTGTGCGGTTCGGGGACGACGCGCGGGGTAGCAGCAGGCCGGAACCCGTGGAAGAAATCGGCGGTTGTTCCAGAGCCATGAACCACTCATAGGGAATGCCGAAGGTTTGCGTGCCCTGGTCGGCGTGGTGGAACCAGTCGCGCTGCTCCGCGGTCCAGTTCTGATCGAGCCAGACGACTTTGCCGATCGGCGGATAGTTCGGCGGCTCGACCGTGAATTTATCGTGCCAGACATACACGCCAACAACGAGAAGGATGACGAGGATCGCCGCAATGGCGAACCCAATTTTCTTGTTCATGTCCGCAGCCCCCTCAGGACTTGCCGGGTTTCGAGATGGACCGCTGGGGATTTACCCCAGTCATGCTGCGAAGCGTTCCTAGTGGGCTACCGATTTTGCAAGAGATTACTACGATTTGTAGGCCGGGGCAACGATAGACTTCTGCAGAAGCAACACGCGGAGCCGGGGCGGTGCGCTTGCGACGACGCGGGTAGCGACCCGGCAAAAAACCGACAAACCCGCGCAACAGTTGGTGCATCCATGTGTTACATCACGGCTATGGATGCTCGGTGCAGAATCGTCGGAGGAATTGACCGGCTAGCGCAGATCGCGCTGGCGATTCTGGTCGTTGCTTTGGGTGCAGCGATCGCGGCGCAACAAGGGCCCACGATTTCGAGCAGAGTGAATGTTGTTACCCTTTTCGCGACGGTTCACGATGCGGATGGGCGGGTGGTGAAGAATCTGACGCGCGACGAGTTCGTATTGCTGGAAGACGGCGCGCCGCAGAAGATCGACTACTTTTCGCAAGAGTCAGATCTTCCTCTTACCATCGGGCTTCTAGTGGACACCAGCCGTAGCCAGATAGGCGTGCTGGAACAAGAGCGCCGCGCCAGCTATACGTTCCTGGATCAAGTCCTTCGCGAGAGCAAGGACCAGGCGTTCGTTGTGCACTTCGATCTGCAGGTCGAAACTTTGCAAGGCCCGACGTCTTCGCGCAACGATCTGGAGTCGGCGCTCGGGCGCCTGAAAATTCCCGAGCGTAATTCCACGCTCGTTTTTAGTGCGATTAAGGAATCTTCGGAAGACTTGATGCGTCCGCTGATGGGCCGCAAGGCTTTCATTTTGCTGTCGGACGGCGTCGCGTTCAAGGAGCCGACTTCAATCACCACCGCGATCGAATACGCGCAACGGGCAGACACCATCATCTACCCAATACGCTTTTCCGACCCCGTGCCATTTTCCCATCCCGTGATAGGCGCGATTCTCGCCATCGCCCAGCGAACATGGCAAGCAAGGGCTGCACCGGATGGCCAATGAGACAGGGGGAGCTTACTTTGAAGTGACGGCGAGCCAGTCAATCGAGGACATCTATTCGCAGATCGAAGAGGCGCTGCGCAATCAGTACAGCATCGGCTACACGCCGGCGCGAGCGCAATCGGATGGAAAATATCACAAGCTCAAATTGACCACGAAAGATCGCCATCTCACCGTGAACACCAGGGCTGGATATTATGCCAAGTGAGAAATGCGGCTGCGCTCAGGTCTTGCTGCGATGGGCCTCAATCACCATGAATTTTTCCCGAAAAATTATTCTGATCGACATGGACCGGATCGACGAGTCCAATCTTTCCCGCATGATTCTTTTTCGCAAGGGAGATGTCGGGGAATTTAAAGTCAGCGTGGCCGCAAGAGTTTACAAAGAAATCTGCGCGGAAGGGATTGTGCAGCCGCTGATCGCGAGCGTGGTCACGGAGTGCGGTCTTGGACTATTTGCCTGGAGCGACGTAATTCTTGCCGGCCTCGACAACCGCGAGGCGCGTTTATGGATCAATCGCTCGGCGTGGATGGTCGATCGTCCGTGGATCGATGGAGCGATCGAAGGAATCAACGGGGTCACCCGCGTATTCTTGCCCGGGAGAGCGCCGTGCTACGAATGCACGCTTGGCGAGGTGGACTGGGCAATTCTAAAACGCCGGATGTCGTGCAATTTGCTGGCTCACGAAGAGGTCACCGAGGGAAAGATTCCAACCACGCCTACGATTGCGTCGATCGTTGCGGAAATCGAAGTACAGGAGGCCGTGAAATTGATTCACGGAGTGCCGACTCTGGACGGCAAGGGTTTCGTGTTCGAAGGTCTGAACCACACCTCGTATCGCGTGGAGTACAGTAAGAATCCGGATTGCATGAGTCACTACACGCTGCCGGAAATCGTAAAACTGGGAAAAAGATCGGATGAGCTGCGCTTGGAGCAGCTCTGGCAACGGGCCAAGGCTGATCTTGCTTCTGAATCCGTGACGATTGAATTCAGTCGCGACGTTATTCACAAATTGGCGTGCACACAGTGCGGAAAGGATGAGGAATTATTTGTCCCGGTCGGATCGGTTACGTACGAGGCGGGGCGTTGCCCGGATGACGGGCGCATGAGGACGGTCGAGGTCGTGCATGGATTCACGAGAAGCGAATCGTTCGGATCGCGAAAGTTGAATGAGCTAGGCCTTCCTCTTTTCGACATTTTCACGGCGCGAAGCGATGCGCGTGAAATCGGGTATGTGATCGAGGGCGACGCTGCAGCGGTCCTCGGACCTCTGGTTAAGGCCGGAGCGCGATCGTAATGTCGAGTGCAAAAAAAACGACGCGCCGCTGCTGCAGTTCAGCACCGAAGTTGCTCGACAGATTCGCCAACATGCGCGCTCGAACCGAAAAACAGAAGTCTGTGGCGTCCTGATAGGAACCGAAGCCTCCGGGATTACGAAAGTAGAAGCGTGCATTGCGGGAGAGAGCGCAGCGCAGGGGGGCGCGCACGTTACGTTCACCCAAGACACTTGGGAGCATATCTACAAGATTAAGGATCGCGACTATCCGGATGAGCGCATCGTCGGCTGGTACCACTCGCACCCTGGTTTTGGCGTTTTCCTTTCGGACCACGACACCTTCATTCATAAAAATTTCTTTTCTTCAGCGACGCAAGTGGCCTGGGTATACGACCCGCCTTCCGATGAGGAAGGATGTTTCGGCTGGAGGAACGGCCGGCTCGAAAGAATTGGTGAATTTGAATTTGTGGATAGCCGCGGTGGCGAGAGAGCGGATGCTACCGGAAAGGCGGAGCCCGTTACGAACGACTCAGACGGCGAGCCAGATCCCGCCAATCAAAAGCGGACGCCTCGAAAAACTGCCGGAAGTGATGACGAGCTCTCTAAATTGACGAAAATCGTCTCCAGCGTTTTTTCGTTCTTGGCGATTTTTGCCTTGGGCGGTTTCTTCGCCTGGTATCTACTGCCCCGAATCCTGGTAATGCCCGTCCCGGTGGATCCGAACACAGGACGACCGATAAAAGAATTTCTGGACAAGCAGCAGGATGCCGTCGGGTATTGGCTCAACGGTCCACACGCCGGACAACGCGCAGACATACCTTTGGGTCCAATTCCAAATGAGTCCGCCGAAGCGCCTCCCGCAAAATCCCAAGACGGCGCGGGGCAAACGAATCGAACCGATTCTGACGCGGCGAAGAAGAACAATGACCAGCGATAACAGAGAGTCCCTGAGAATCACGTCCGCGGATTTAGCCGAGGTCGTGGTGCGCGAAGCCGGGCCGAATCCAATCGTGGCCCCGCGACCGGGGGACACGAAGTCCTACGGCTCTATTACCGACGCGGCCGATAAAGCCCCGGCGGTGGCGGAAGAGCGCGGAAGTTTCTTGCTGCAAGGATGGTTTTATCTGGGCGCTGCGGGATTGCTGGGTGCAATTTTGGGTTGGGCGCTCTGTGAGCCCGGGTTCGTGGACAGCCGAACCGGAGAACGATGGGGAAATATCTGGATGATTCCGGCTGTAGTTACGTTCATGTGTATTGGGTTCGGTGCCGCAGAGAGCATTGTCGAGCGCTCCGTTCGCAAGGCCCTGCTGCGCGGAGCACTGGCCGTGCCGCTTGGCGTCGTGCTCGGATTTGTCTTTCAAGTGCTGGCAAACATCATCTACAACGTGGACTTGGGGCTTGTGGCGCAGATGGGGGTGCAATCGTATCGCAATCCCGCGGCATGGATTGCGCGAGGAATCGCGTGGGCGGTCTTTGGCGTCGCGCGGTGAATTGTCTATGGGATCGTCGGGCAATCCGGGCAAAAAACGAAGTACGGGATCATCGGGGAGCGATCGGCGCGGCCATCGGCGGAATGGTTTTTGATCCGATCTCGATGTTGATGAAAGGCGCAAGCTTGAGCCGGGCGGTTGGATTTGCGCTGGTTGGCCTGGCGACCGGCGTGGCGATGGGCTTTGTGGAAAGCGCGCTGAAGGATCGCTGGTTGTACGTCACGTCGGGCCCGTTGGCCGGCAAGCAGTTCATCCTCTATAAGTCGCTCACCACCATGGGCAGTATGCAAAACTGCGACATTTATCTATT
>Ga0182024_10008093_pt1 | contig 22369 bp, 18 predicted proteins | sample P32metaG_FD_120480 | JGI IMG/M metagenome (GOLD analysis project Ga0182024, IMG submission 120480) | Permafrost microbial communities from Stordalen Mire, Sweden - P3-2 metaG (Illumina Assembly) | ecosystem: Environmental > Terrestrial > Soil > Wetlands > Permafrost | place: Sweden: Stordalen... | reverse complement strand
TCATCCGATGGAAAGCAAGTCAATTCAATGGGATAGGTGTTCTACCCGGAATTGCGACGGGCTTGACCCGGGTGTGGGACAGCTATTCAGGTCGAGGAGCAACCTGAGCCTGATCCTCCAGCCATGCCGTGGCCGGCTGGCTATGGGTATTTATTCATAATTGGATATTGCCGACGCCTGTTCCTGGGAGGAGAATAGTGGTCGGATTGCATCGCCGCAATCTGCAGTCCTGCAGTGCCAAGGAGGCGAGTCATGGGTGAGATTCCCAGTAGGCAGCTCGTCAACGTCAAACTCTGGTTCACCGTAGCCATTCTTGTGTCCACCACGGCTGGGCTGTGCGCCGGGCAACCACCAGCATCGCAAACCACAAATAGCCCTCCCCAGACCCCGTCGACTACCGTCCGCAAGACCCTGGCCCTTGAAGAGATGCCGGCCGAAAAGAAGGCTGATATTTTGATGGCCCGCGGAGAATATGCTGCAGCGATTACCGCTTATCAGCAAAGCGATCTGAAATCCGCGATTGTCTGGAACAACATCGGCATGGCGTACCACCATCTCTTTGCTCTGGAAGAAGCGCGGAAGGCGTACCAACAGTCACTGACGCTCAATTCTCACTTTGCTCCTGCTGCCAATAATCTCGCCGCCGTCTACTACGGCCAACACGAGTTTAGAGTCGCCGAACACTGGTACAGAAAAGCGCTGAAGCATACGTCGGAGAGTGCGGTTATCTACTGCAATCTGGGCACGGCCTATTTTGCTGAAGACAAGATGAAGAAAGGCATCAAGATGTATCAAAAGGCCTTCTCCATTGACCCGGACGTGTTTTCCCCCAATCGAGCCGCGATGGTCGAAGGTGGCGGCTCACGGGAACAACGCGTGGCCATCAACTACTACATTGCCCAGACGTTTGCCAGCGCCGGAAAGCGGGAACAGGCGCTCCTCTATCTGCGCAAGGCCATGGATGAAGGCTTCAGGGATCGCAAACGGCTTATTGAAGATAAGGATTTCGCAGTGCTGCGGACGACGCCGGAGTTTCAAAAACTGCTGGACCAGGAAAACCTGAACTAAGTGCCTGAGGGCACCATTCATCCGCTCAAAATCAGGGTTGGGAGCTTTCCATGGCTTAGGCCATAGCAGTAGGATGGATGCGCCTGTCATACCCACCCTCTGCGGGAAAGCTATTTCCCTGGAACTTCGGGTGGGCAAAAACGGCAATCGGAAAGCAGGGGGGATCGATTGGCCGCGACCATGAGCCCAGGCGCTGTGACTGCTCCTGCGCCACCATTGAAGCTCGATTACAGCCTTACCGGGGTCAATTCCACACTAGCGGTCGAACGCGGGCTCGCAGAAGCCGAGTGGTACCAGTGTCAGGTACCGCGCGACACCATGCGCAGCCTGCTGCAGCGTCGCGATGGTCCTGCCATCTGCGACACGATTTTGTGGTTTGCGCTCATTTTCTTGAGCGGCTTTTTGACCTACAAGCTGTGGGGTACCTGGTGGGCCGTTCTCCCGTACATCGTCTATAGCGTGCTCTACGCTTCGACCTCTGATTCCCGTTGGCACGAAACCGGCCACGGTACCGCCTTCAAGACGGATTGGATGAACAACACCCTGTACGAGATCGCCTCGTTCATGGTGATGCGCGAGTCCACTGTCTGGCGCTGGAGCCATACGCGCCATCACAGCGACACGATTATCGTCGGTCGCGACCCGGAAATTGCCGTTCCCCGTCCGCCGGATTTGAAGGGCATCGCCATGTCGTTCTTCAACCTGCGTGTGTATGCGAAATATTTCCGGCTCATCGTGTTGCATTCGTTCGGGCGCATGAGTGCAGAGGAGAAGACCTACATTCCGGAAACAGAGTTCCCGAAGGTCTATCGCAAGGCGCGCATTTACGTCGCTCTCTACGCGGTGGTGATTGGGCTCTCGATCAAGACCGGCAGCATACTTCCGTTATTGCTGGTGGGCTTCACAAATTTATTCGGGACCTGGCTGCTGGTCACTTACGGGTACACGCAGCATGCTGGTTTGGCCGAGAATGTCCTCGACCATCGCCTGAACAGCCGCACCGTGTATATGTGCTGGATCCATCGCTATCTGTACTGGAACATGAACTACCACGTGGAACACCACATGTTTCCGCTGGTGCCTTATCACGCGCTGCCGAAGTTACATAACGCGGTCAAGGACGATTGCGCCACGCCGTATCTCAGCCTTTTCTCGGCGTGGCGGGAGATTGTGCCGACCATCTTCAAGCAGGTGCGGGACCCCGGATATCACGTCAAGCGCCAGCTGCCTGCCCCAAGGCTACGAGCGAACGAGGCTGCCCGGTCCTCGCATGCCAGTCCGGATGCAGCGGGCTGGATCGAAGCTTGTGCTGCGGACGATCTCAAGGCGGCAGATGTTATCCGCTTCGACCACGGCAAGAAAACGTACGCCCTCTATCGCACCCAGGAGGGCGCGCTCTACGCGACCGACGGACTGTGCACCCACGGCAATGTTCATCTATCCAAGGGCCTGGTGAAGGGAGACATCATTGAATGCTCCAAACACAACGGCCGCTTCCACCTGATCGATGGCTCGCCGGCGCGCGTGCCTATTTGCCGTGGCCTGGCCACTTATCCGATTGAGGAGCGTAACGGTCGAATCTTTGTTAATGTGAGCCGGCCGGGCGGTGCGGGCGCCCGTCCGCTCAAAACGTATCAATTACAGGTAGTGAGCAACGCCAACGTTGCTACGTTCATCAAGGAGCTGGTTCTCGAGCCTCTGGATGCCAGGGAAAAGATCGCCTTCACTCCCGGGGACTACCTGCAACTCGACATTCCGGCGTACGACACGATCCGCTTTCGCGAGTTCGATATTCCGGAGCCTTTCGCTGAGGTATGGGAGCGCCAGCATATTTTTGACCTGGTGGCGCACAATCCCGAGGCTGGAAAACGAAACAATTATTCTCTGGCCAGCAACCAGCAGACGGATCGTCTGCTGCGCTTCAATGTGCGCATTGCCACGCCGCCAACCGGCCAGGATTGTGCTCCCGGGGTTGGTTCCAGCTACGTGTTCAGCCTCGAGCCAGGAGACATTGTTACTGCCGTCGGACCGTTTGGAGACTTCCATGTCAAACCCACGCAGCGAGAGATGATTTATATCGGCGGGGGCGCGGGCATGGCTCCGCTGCGTGCTCACCTCTCTCATCTTCTGGAGACGGAGCAGACTGCGCGCAAGGTCAGCTACTGGTACGGCGCACGATCGAAGCAGGAGATTTTTTACCAGGAGTACTTCAGCGAGTTGGCGGAGAAACATCGCAACTTTGCATTCAACCTTGCGCTCTCTGCCCCGCTGGTTGAGGACAGGTGGTCGGGCCACCAGGGGTTCATCCACGAAGTCGTGTTGGAGAAACATCTTCTCGACCACGCCAACGCGAGGGGCGCGGAATATTATCTGTGCGGTCCACCCCTCATGATCAAGGCTTGCCTCAAAATGCTGAGCGAGCTTGGCGTGCCGGAGAGCCACATCTCCTACGACGAGTTTTGATCGCGGGTCCCGGCCAGGGCCAGGGCCGCGCCGCCCAACAACAAAGTGTCTGCCAGGTAGTTGAGGCCGTTCGCGATGTCCGCGGGGTTTGCTATCACGATGGGGAGATAGAGTAAAAGCACAAGCACGAGGATGATCAGCCCCAGCCAGGTTGCCGCGAGTCGAACTTGCTTATTGAGGAGCAGGCTGATGGCGATCACTACGTAAATCACGCCGATCAAATAACCCCAGAACGCGTGCGCCGGCACCCACAGGGGCGTGGACTTGATGAGCGGGACGCCGGGCGCGAGTTCCGGATGCAGGCATTGCTGCACACCCATAAACGCGATCGGAATGGCGATGAGAAATCTTGCCAGTGTGGCTAAGGCACGCCTCACTTGCGGTTGCCACCCTTCCTCCTGGGCTGCGGCAAGAGCGAAAGCACCGCCGGCAAAGGCTGGTTCCCTGAACACCAATACCCAGAAAATCCGGGTGTGCGGGTTGCCGGCGAGGTTGGGAATGTGAATGAGAAGTACGAATAAGAGAATCATGACTCCGGCCAGTGCGGAGGCAAGCCACGCGTATTTTCCGGCGGCTATGCTCAAGGCTGCGGCGATGAGGCAAGTGCCCACGAAGAGCGCCCAGAACATGTGTCCGGGAAGCCAGGCAGGCACCATCCCCGCTAAGATCGTGGCCGCCGTAAAATGTTCGGTGCCAAACACTGCCAAAGGAACCGCAAAAAAGACCCGACCAAGAACGACGATCTTATCCAGACCTCGTTTCTGGAGAAATTCATTTCTGACGGTGATGAGGCCAATCACCAGAACCAGGGCGCCTGTGAGGTAGGGCAACCATACGCCCCAGGGAAATCCGGGAATCCATTCTGCGATGTTGGCGGGGTAGAGAACAAAAGGTGTGCTCAGCATGCCCATTAACCTTCGACGAGAAGGCTTCGAGTGGCAATAGCCACTTAACAGACTTTTGTGGTGGCCCCTCATAGCCACTATTTGGGCTTGGGTTCCCCGTTGGCGCTCTGTATCAGGGCACGACTTTAGTCGGGCCGTAAATGCCCAACAAAGTTCTGGGCTTCAGCCCCTGTGCTGTTTGCCGTGCTGGTTTCCGTCACGGGCAAACACACCTCCACTGCTCAGATTGGTTCCGGACAGCATTTCTTTCAGGACGCGCCCTAACAGGGGCTGAAGCCCAATTCTCTTTCCTCTATTACGGTCCGGCTAAAAGCCGTGCCCTGAAACAAAACCAAAACCCAGAATCCCAAGGCAGCTTCAGTCATGCGCAAACCTCGAAGTGCTTCTCGCAAAGCCCTGTTCTGGTACATCCACGAATTTGACGGGTCGATCAAGAGCCATCTCTGCATGGGTGAAGGCTGCCCCAGCTGGAAGGGATCTTCAGTTTGACCTGAACATGCTGCGCACATACACTCAATTCCGAACCCCTCAGAATTTAAAAAACAGGAAGTGACGCCCGTTCATGGCTAGAAAACGAAATGTTGCTGCAACGCTCCCGCTCCTGGCCTTATTTGCGCTCGCTAACCTGACCGTTTTTCGCGCGATGGCACAAACGGAGACATGGTACCTCGATCCGCCGCACTCCTCGGCACAGTTTTCTGTTCGCCACCTGGGGATTTCCACCGTGAGGGGAACCTTTAACAAGGTGGGCGGCGTGGTTGTGGATTCACCCGATCCCAGCAAAGCTTCTGTGAACGTGACCATCGATGCGAATTCCATCGATACCCGGGTGGAAATGCGGGATAAAGACCTGCGGAGTGACCACTTCTTCGAGGTGGCCAAGTATCCGACGATCACCTTTGTATCCAAACGTGTGGAATCCGCCGGTGCAGGCAAGTTGAAGGTGACCGGCGATTTGACCATGCATGGAGTCACCAAGGAAGTCGTCCTGGATGTCGATGGCCCCACGCCTCCGATCAAGGATCCGAGGGGAAACCAGCATCGCGGCATTTCAGCCACTGCCACGGTCAATCGGTCGGACTTTGGAATGACTTTCGACGTTCCCATGGTGGGTGACTCGGTTGCAATCCAACTGGATGTGGAACTGGTCGATAAGGCTCCGGGTGCGCCACGGCCGGGACCCGGTGGACCACCTCCACCACCACCGGCCGCGAAGTAGCGCGAGTTGCCCTTAATCGTCCAGCTGATCCGGCTTCAGATACTTGATGAGTACGACCTCATTGCCCTTTTCGCCGTAGATCAGCTCGTCGATGATGTTTTGCGTGACCAGGATCCCGAAGCCGCCCGGCCGGAGCCCCTGCTCTTCGCGGATGGCTTCGTGCCGGATTGGTTCCGACGGCGGGTTCATGATGGCCGCGTGACTCAGCTCCTCGAAGGAAAAGCCTTCTCCGGGATCTTTCACGCGGCATAAGACCATGTGCTTGGCCCGTACGTAAGAAATCGCAACGTGCTGGGTGGCTTTGAAGTGGGCGCCGTGCTCGATGGCGTTCATGAGCATCTCGCGAAAGGCCAAACCTACCGCGTCTCTCTCTTTCGTAGGAAGATCCGCGATCTCATGAATGAATTGGATGAGCCGATCGGCGGTCTTGCGGTCACAGCGGGCCACCAGGTTGATAAATTGTGGCGTGGCGGAAAGAATCTCTATGCCTTCATCCCACACGGGCCCGGTGGTCGCGAGCTTCAGCATCTGTTCAAAAGTCTCCATGGCGTAGGGCTCGGAGAAATAGCTGAAAGCGCGTTCGCGCATGGCGGCAATCACGTCGGCCGGGGTGCTCTTGGAAGTGATGATGATGAGCCGTACATGGGGGCGCACGGCGCGAATCTGGCGCAGAAGCTCCACGTCCTGCTTGCCGGAGGTTTCTTCGCCGGTCAGGATAAGTTCATAAGCCTGGGCCCTCAGCATTTCAAGAGCGGTCCGATTGTTTTCTGCGCGCGCAATGTTCCAGGCAGGTAGAACTTTCCGCACAGCCGCAACGACTGTGGAATCAGAGCCAACCAGAAGAGCTGTCTTTTTAGGGCCTGACGGCCCGGGTCTCGTACGGCCGTCGATAGGTCACCGCCTTGCGCTCCATCATAAAACCAACCTTGCCCGGAGCGCTCACGCTATTCCGCCGCTCTATGGGAGAATGGCTCCATCTGGCTGCTTGCCTCGGAAAGGTTAGATTGTGATGAATCGATGGATGGCGATCGCCGTTTTTGCTGTTTCTGCTTCCAGTCTCCTGGCGCAGTCCCCGGCTCCGCGGCCAAAGTTCGACGCATTTGAGGTGGCCACCGTAAAGCCGGTAGACCCAGATCCCAGCGGCGGCCGGTACATCAAGATGCAGGGGACGAACCGGTTTGTGGAGAAGGCCTACACGCTGAAGTTGCTGATCGCGGCTGCGTACGATCTCAATCCCAAAACAATCTCGGGCGGTCCACCATGGCTCAGCTCCGACCACTACGACATTCTCGGGGTCACGCCCGGTGAGGTGCAGCCCACCCACGACGAACAGATGTCGATGCTGCGGAGCCTGCTGACCGACAGGTTCAAGCTCACGTTTCATCGCGAGCAGAAGGATTTCTCCATCTACGAGCTGCAGGTGGCAAAGAGCGGGCCCAAGCTCAAACCAAGCGCGTCGCGTCCCGATGAGCCTGCGGTGGTGGGCCCGGGTGTGGTCTACCCACCAGACCGTGTGGTGCTGCCGGGCCGCAATGCGACCATGACGAACTTTGTCTCTTTGCTGCAGCGGGCCATTCTAGATCGCCCGGTGGTCGACAAGACGGGTCTTTCCGGAAGGTACGATTTCGATCTGGAATGGGCGCCGGACGAGACTCAGTTCGGTGGGGGCTTGCCGCCGGCATCTGAGGCTTCTCAGAGTCCTCCACTTTTTGAGGCTATCCAGCAACAGCTTGGCTTGAAGCTCGAGGCCACCAGAGGACCGGTTGCGGCGCTGGTGGTTGATCAAGTGGAACGACCTTCGGCCAACTGATTCCTAGTTCATCTTCATGCCGGGCATAACGGAGTGATCCATGTTGTCGTGTCCCTGGTCATCATCATCGATCGCCCAGATTTTCTTTGCGTCTGCCTCATTCGGATAGACGTGCACCATCCAGCCAAATATATGAGGATGAAACACCCCGCCCGCTGCCTCGCAAGCTTCTTTGGTGCTGATGGAGCCCATCAGGCCAAACTTTGCGTCGGGGCCGAAATAGGCCGCCTTCTCCCCGGCCGGCGCCTTGCAGAAATTAATGTGCTGATGCCAATGCGCAATGCTCAGCGGGATCCGGTCGTTTAATTCGTCCTCGGTGGCGTCGACGCGATCGGTATACATCACACCTACGAGTTGGTAACCGCCGTCGGGATTCTTCTTATAAAGCAGCGAGGTGGGCTTGCTTGGATCGAACTGCGAGCGGGCTTCAAGACCGTACTCGTATTTTGTGAAGTGATACTGGGGCTGCGGTACGTTGGGAAGAAAGATCTCGTAACCGTCCGCCAGGGCCTTTTGGTAGTCCTGGTAGGGCGCCATGGCTGTTTTTGCAGCCGCCACGATGGCGTCGGCTTTTTGCTGATCGCCTGGCTTTGGCGGTCTGAGCACAGTCATGTGCATGTGGCCTGCCATGTGCGCCATGCCGCCTTGTTGACCGCTGTCGATGGCCGCGGCCGTCAGGCCGGCCACACCAAGCGCAAGCGAGCCGAGGGCCAGGGCCCACCCTCTAAAACGAGTCACGAGCGACATTACGATTACCTCGCACCTACTAAGACGGATTTTGCAGGGCCTAAGTTGCGGTCCGGGTGCTTCAAAAACGTAAACGTTACGGGTTGCGGAAAGAGTCTGTGCACGAAGGGCACGGCTGAAGCAGCCGCGCCGTATTAACGGTCCAGGTGAGGGCTTTTAGCCCCTGAGGTTCGACTTTTCGATCATGTTGTGTGGTGAACTGTTTCGAGGATGGAGAAAGGGTTGATTTGCTCTTACGGGCAGCACAAAAGCGTACCTCAGCGGCTGAAGCCGTGCCCTTCGTCCAGAGACTCTTTTCCATCTAGGTTTGAAAGCCGCGTCTTCGGCAGAACAGTTGCGGCAGGCTGAAGAGGTTGCCGCAAAACTCGGTTTTGTATCAGGGCACGACTTTAGTCGGGCCGTAAATGATTGAGAATACGTCGGGCTTTAGCCCCTGAGGTACGTCTTTCTTGCCACATTTTCCAAGCTTGGATCTGTCCTCACCCGGGGTCCGTGGTCAGTTGGAATCCCATCCTCGCACTCCCTCAGCACGCAGGGCCACTCCTGAAAGACGACTGCAGGCGTCGATCAGTGCGTCCTGTATCAGGGGGTCGCGGGTGGCTGGATTCGGTTTGCGCGGCCGCATATGGAAAAAATATTGCCCGGTAACGGTCGCGTCCTTGTCATTGCCGGCGGCAAGCCAGACCTGGGTTCGGTGGCCCTGGTCCAGATCGTCCGGTGCTCCTCGGCCACCCATCTTGGTGGGCACCCAGCCGGGCTCAAGGGCGTTCGATAGAACTCCGGGCCAGCGTCGTGCGATGGCGAAGGCCAGCAGCACATCGTGCAGTTTGCTGTCGGAATAGCCTGCTGCCCTCGCCAGGGCCGCTTTTCCCATACAAGATCCTTCAGGCTCGCATCTCCGCTCTGGTGAAGTCCGGAGCTAAGGTAGACCAGGCGCTTGGGCTGGCGGATGAGCGCCGTCAGGATGTAGGGTGCGAGCGTGTTGATGGCGAACACATGAGGCAGGCCATCTTCCGTGGCAATGCTGCGCGGTTCTTGATAGCCAACAGCGGCGTTGTGAATCACTGCATCCAATGAGCCAAGGCGATTGACCTGCTCGGCCACATTGCGGGTTTGCGCAATGCTGGCCAGATCGCCGATGACTACGCTTTCCGCTCCGGGTACCGCGGCCAGAGCTTGCTGGCCGCGCTGCTCGCTACGAGCGTGCAGCACCACGTTGTGGCCTTGTTCGACCAGCAGTTGGGCGGCCATTTGGCCAAGCCCGTCGGAGGAACCAGTGATAAAAACCCGCGCCATAATCGCTCCATCTCCGCCGTATGAGAGATGCAGAACCCAAGGGTAAAGATACCAGCCGATGTTTACGCAGGATGTGAGGCGCAGGCATAATCGACCTGCCACAGAAGATAAAAACGTCGACGTTATGGACCTTGCCAAGTTTGACTTAAACGACATGATTGAGTGTGGCAGGGCGGTGCGGAAGGCAGGCGAAGCCGCGTCCAGCATGGAAGAAGCTGCGGACGAGATTATCCAGCTCCTCCGCAGCACCCTGGTGGATGGTGAGACCGGCGAGGCCAACTGTCCACTGGTACGTTGTTTCAAGACCCATCCCTTGAGCCAGCTTCCCCCGGATCTGGAGCAGATTGCCCAAGGCTCGTTAAGCGATCAGCGCTCCCTCCGGCCCGATTTACCGTGCCTGACTTTGCTGGCGACGGCAGGAGATATGGAGCCCTGGAATGACCGGCGGAGCTCGCGGGGCCACGCCGCGATTCCTTTGGAGAGCGTGGAGATGGTGGAGCGCGCCCCGATGATCGCGTCTCTGCTGCGCCAGATGGGGCTGAAGATCGAGACTGCTCTGAATCCGGATTCGCGGTTGATTCTCGATGCCGATCAGCACACGTTTAACGTCTTTCATGTGGAGCACGCCCAGGGCAATCCTTCCATCCCGGCACAGGCAGACTTCGTCAGGCCCTACGGTATCCGGTCGGCTCTCGGCTTTGGGGGCTTACTGCCTGGGGGTGAGCTGTTCGTCATCGTCATGTTTTCGCGGGTCACGATTCCGCGAGAAACAGCAGACATGTTCCGCACCATTGCCCTGGGCGTGAAGCTCGCGCTCCTTCCCTTCGTCCGCGGAGCTGTGTTCGCGTCGGCTGCGGACAACGCCCGATTGGACCAAACCTCAGGGAAGGCCAGCGAGATCGAGCAGCTCGCCATGCGCTCGGAAATCGCGACTTTGCATCTTTTGATTTCCGCCCTGGAGGAAGCGGCGCTACGCCAGACCAAGCGGCTAAAGTCTGCTTTCGGTGAGCTGCAAATACAAGGGGAGTTGGCACAACAGCAGAGTGCGCGAGAGATCGCGCGAGCAAGAGAAGACGAACGGATGCTCCAGGAAAGCGAACGAAGGCTTCGCCTCGCACTGGAAGCAGGGAAAATGGGTACCTGGAAGTGGGATGCAGAGACGGATCTGCTCGACGTTGACGAAAAAGCTGCGGAAATTTTCGGCTGGAGCCCGCACGTGTCGGTCACCAGAAGCGCACTACGAGAGCGTGCCGTCTTCCCGGAAGACAGGGCTCTCACCTCGCAAGCCCTCACCGAAGCACTCAAGGGGAAAGGTAACTATCGATCGGAATACCGGGTGGTGCGGGAAGATGGGGTTGTGATCTGGGTTCATTCTTCGGGAGTCCCCGTCTTTAGTGTGGAGAAGCCCGAAGAAGTCGTGGGCATGATCGGTACCGTTCAGGACATAACGGAAAGGCGCAACCAGGAAGCAACCCTCAAACAGACGGAAATGCTCGCCGCAACCGGCAGGATGGCGGCCACCATCGCCCACGAAATTAACAATCCGCTGGAAGCCGTCACTAACCTGATTTTTCTCGCCAAGACCAATCGGAACATACCGGATTCTGTGCGTAGGCACCTTGAAGTGGCGGATGAAGAACTCGCTCGCGTGGGCCAGATCGCGCAACAAACTTTAGGGTTCTATCGAGATACCTCTCGTCCGCGTACGCTGAATGTTGCTGCCGTCATTTCCGATGTGATCGCTGTGTTCGAACGCAGGCTTTCTTATAAACAAATGTATTGCCAGCCGGAATTTCGCGGAGATCTGGAAATCATTGGATTGCAGGGAGAGCTGAGGCAGGCGATCTCTAATCTGTTGTTGAACGCGATGGATGCCTCGAGCAACGGAAACCTTCTCCGCATTCGTGCCCGCGAAACGCGGATTTTGAAAACCGGCCTGGCGGCGGTGAGTATTGCGGTCGGCGACAGCGGCTGTGGCATATCGGATTCCGCAAAGAGAAAATTATTCTCTCCCTTCTTCACCACCAAGCAATCGGTTGGCACCGGACTAGGCCTGTGGGTAACCAAAGGCATTGTTGAAAAGCATGGTGGCTCCATTCGCTTTCGAAGCCGCGTACAACCTCCCTGCGGTACGGTCTTCCGTATTGTTCTGCCTCGTCGAAACGATGGCCTGGATCCTGAAACAGTGGCGCGAGCAAATTTAACAACATTTCCGGCATCAGGAAAGCGAACATGAAAAAGACAAGTCTCTTCAAACGATATTTGCATCGCTACCAATCCGCGAGCGTACGAAGGGGTTCAGATTGCATCGGGTTCAGACAGGAAGATCTCCCAGGCGACCTGATGTGAAACAGCCCAAGAAAGGCCGGTGGCAGAAGGAATGGACTCATAGGTAATCCAGCCGATGAAGCACCAAGACAGAGGCCGGGGGCCGTAACGCACAGCGCCATCGCTCACGCAGAAAACGCCACTCGAAGGAGAGTGGCGTTTTTTGGCTTTGCGAGCGAATGTGGGCCGCAGACTCTGCAGATGGCGCATAGCAACCTCAGATTCAGTCCCTCCGGGCTTTGAATCTGTAAATTCAAGGAAAGAGTCACTGTTTCTTGCGCGGAGCCTGCGGCGGGTAGACTTGGATTGAGGAGTGCCTTCCGAGATTCGGTCATGACAACACAACGAGATCGGTCTTTCAGGCGGGATGTAGTTGAGTTCTGCGTGGGCTATGCCCTGATCCTGGCAGCGATCTGGACCCTGAATCCCTGGCAGAGGTGGTTTTATTGGATCGCCATCACGTGGATTGTGGTGACCACGTGGATGGGGCGCCCGGCGTGGAGGGATCTGGGCCTAGGGAGGACTGGGCTCGTCCGGTCTCTATGGGTGGTGGGTGCGGCAGCCATCCTCGCCGGCCTGGCGGTTTACACGGCGAGCCGGCTGCACTCGCTGCATCGACTCCATGGCCCCACTCCGCTGATCTCCCATGTGTGGGGTTACCTGATATGGGCGGCTATGCAACAGTTTTTGCTGCAGATCTATTTCCTGATCCGTTTGATGCGGTTACTGCCGGGCAAGGTGGCGCCGGTTGTGGCGGCCGCAGGCTTATTCTCGCTCGCTCACCTGCCGAATCCGGTGCTGACTCCGGTTACGCTGGTGTGGGGAATCGCCGCCTGCATTTTGTTCTTGCGCTACCGGAATATCTATAGCCTGGGACTCGCCCACGGTATCCTCGGGCTCTGTGTCGCAGTGATTGTGCCAGATTCCATCCAGCACCACATGCGGGTGGGGATCGGCTACTACCGCTATCATCCTCATCGCAACCAGATTCCCCAGATCGTATCCACCGACGCATGGGTGATGGCGGACGCTCCGACCCGGCGCTCCTGACGCCATGCCAGGCCATAGAAGATGCCCGCCAGAGCAGCCAACAGGACATAGCGCCAGTTGAAGATCGCGGCGCGCTTGTTGAAGTGGGAGAGACCAAACAAGGCCGAGGTGATGAGCAAGGCCCGCGCCGGCCCAACCCGCCGCTCCAGAAGATTCTGCATCCACCCACGAAAGAAAAGCTCTTCCGGCACGGCAACAAAGAGGAAGGAGAACAGCCACGCCAGCAGGGCGCGCCAGACGGAAGGGATGAGGGCATGGAAATGGAGAAAGCCGAGGAACAGCCCAATCGTTACAGCGATGGGGGTATAGGCGGCCAGTGCGAATAAACCGACGATAAAGTCGTGCATGCGCAGACGGAGGTCGAAGCCAACCTTGCGCAGCTGCCGGATAGCCAGAAAGCCATAGATGCCTGCATCTAAAAGCAACATTTTGTTGAAGACGGCGAGACCCGGGGCCCACGCAGGCTCGAACCAGCGTAGATCAACCGCGAGGCCGAGCGAGACAAGGACGAGAAAATCGCGCCACCCTCCGCGCTGTGCCGGGTCAGCCAGGCTCGCTTCGTAGAGCAGCAGGCTGATGCCCACTGGGAGGAATGTGTAGAGGGCAAGCCAGGGCCAGCGGAAAACGCCGGTCGACAAGGAGACAAGCCCGTAGGGAAGACCGAGCAGGGCGGGCGCCAGAATGCGTAGCCGGAGGGGCAAGCGAAGGGCCAGTTCCAGAGTGCCCGGGCAGAATGCCACGGAGAAGTATGGGACAAGGGTGAGCAACGCGGCGAGGATGACTAACGGATGGGACAGCTGGTGCAGCATTCATCGGCCAAACTGGCGAAGGTGATGATCGGCGTGCAGATATCCCCACCGCATCCAGTCCTGGGCCGTCATTTCCCGGAATATCGGGTGCGTCGCACAGGGCCTGGGCAAGGCATCGCAAAATCGGTCCAGCGTGGAGAGCAGCGAAGCAACATCCTGGCGGAAATCTATCGGAGGAGAACCGCCTTTGCCCTGTTCCATCTCCGGACGGGTGGGCACCCCCTTGGGCCACGGCAGCGGCATCCTCAAAGCGGCCCACTTCATCAGCGTTCGTTGCCAGAAGCCTGTCGCCGGGCTGGCATACCTCTCTCCCAATCCACACTGGTAGGAGTCATTCAGATGGCACACCATCTGATGCGCGGACATCGAGCCCCAGCGCGCCGCATCGTCGGGCGAAAGCGCCGATAGTCGAAGGGATATATTTTGCCGATCGGCGACGTTGCTCAAAGTTTTCACGCTACTTCGCTGGATGACATGCGGACTGCATCTTGCCCGCAATCGAATCTGAGTAGAGAGTCACGGATCCGCCCGCTTCCCACCAGATATTCGGCCCGGCGGCATAGCGTGCGCCGGAGCCGGACATAACATTGGCAAAGATCAACGAGGTTCCATGGATGGGGACCACCGCCAGGCTGTTTCCGGCACCGTTAATGTATTCGACCGGAAAGGCAGTCGCCGGAAGGCCTATGGCTGCAGCCTTGGCGTCGCATTGGTACTGCACCGTCTTTCGCGAGACGGGTTGTGAGCCGCTAAGGTGAATGGTCAGGTCCGTTGCGCCCGCCACGGCCGTGCTGCAGCTGAGCACAGCCAGCGTTATCCATTTTGTCTGCATCGATCCCCCTTATGAACCGACAGCCACCACGAAGTATTGCGCTTTGTCCGGCCCCGGATTATGAACCCCGTGCAATTCATTGGAGTGGATGAATGCCGCGGATCCTGGACCGATAACCGTTGTCTTCCCCTCAATGGTCACCGAGACGGAGCCCTTCATCAGCAAAAAGAGTTCTTCGTGTACGTGGCGGTGAGGTGGATGCGGCTCGCTTCCCGCAGCCAGAATGGTCTCGTGCACTTCGAGGTGCTCCCCGGTGTGGAGAAGCCCGTCAAGGATTGGCCTGGATTCATTCTGCCCGTTTTGCTTTACCGGCAAGTCGCCATAAGGCTTGGCGAACGAGGGAATCATGGGCCTGTCGACAGCAAAGGCCGAAGAGGCCGCCAGCATGGGGATCGCCTGCAGAAGGGTACGGCGGGTTGCATTCATAGGATCTCCCTGTCACCCCGGCATCCCGGGCCCAGTCTCCTGGCTTTGACAGGGTCTTTTATAGGCCTTTCGGCCGCGTCAAATCAAGACAGGTCCCGTAATTCGCTGGTAAGATCGTCGGGAACAAATTGACGGGGAACCCATGCCATTTATGCCTAATCGCCGTAGTTTCATCATTGCAAGTGGAATGACTGCCCTTGCCTCGACCAGAGTCCTTGGTGCAAACGACATGCTTCGCGTCGGCGTGATCGGAGCCGGTGGCCGGATGAGAACTATCTTGGATTCTGCCGACAAATCGGGCATCCCGTTTCAGATTGTGGCCGTGAGCGATGTGTATGGGCCGCGCCGCGATGAAGTGAAGGAACGTTCCAACGGCATCGCGACCACCCATCTCGACTATCACGAGGTGTTAGCGAAAGATATCGACGCGGTGCTCATTGCTTCCCCAGACCACTGGCACGTGCGCATGGCTTGCGATGCCCTGGCCGCGGGCAAAGACGTCTACCTGGAAAAACCCGTGACCCACACCATCGAGGAAGGGTCCACACTGGCGAAAGCCGTGCGCTCCAGCAAGCAGGTTTTACAGTGCGGCATGCAGCAGCGCAGCTGGACGCATTTTCGCAATGCGGTCGATCTGATCCAGGCCGGCAGCCTGGGCCGCGTGACCCAGGTAAGAACCTTCTGGTGGCAGAACTATAACCAGGCGAACTGGAAGCCCAAGCCCATCAATGTCCAGGAGCTGGATTGGAAGATGTGGTTAGGCGGGGCTCCGGATCAGCCGTTCAGTGAAGAGAAGTACTACCGCTGGCGCTGGTTCTGGAACTTTGGCGGCGGCGGCATGACTGATTTGTTCACCCACTGGATCGATGTAGCGCACTGGGCCATGAAGAGCGATACGCCAAAAGTGGCCCAGATGCTGGGGGACAAATACGTATTTGAAGAGTGGGACTGCCCCGACACGCTGCAGGCGGCGTTCCGCTACCCGGGCTGGGATGTCGTGTATGAAGGTATGATGAGCTCCTCCATCGACGACGGCGGGCTGGAATTCCGCGGCGACCAGGCAACGATCAAGCTTGATCGCAGCGGCTTCGGAGTGTATCGCGAGGGTTTGCAGGCGGGGCAAAATCCGATTCTCAGCGAAGACAGCTTCCGCGACGGAACCATCGACCACGTGCAGAATTTCTTCGAGTGCGTCAAGTCGCGGAAGGAACCCAACGCGCCAGTGGAAACTGGCATTGCGGCTGCGCGTGCCGGCCACATCGCCAATCTCGCCTACAAGCACACGGGGCAGATTACCTGGCCGCCGAAGGGTTCGGCTTAAATCTCATCGGGCATTGGGCAGCAGACCTTGTTCTACCAACACGGGAGGCCGCCGGTGCCTGGTAGCTTGCTCGTAGGCGTACGCCCAACCGAGCAAGTCACCGTCTCTCCACGGGCGGGCTGAAATCTCCAAACCAAACGGCAGGCCATCGGGGTAAAAGCCGCCGGGCACGACTACCGCGGGAACGCCGATCATGTTTACCCAACTGGTATCGCTGTGCGGGCCGCCGCTGATTTTACCGTCCTGGGGCATGGTCTCGTCGGGCGGCGGCATCTGCGTTGCCGGATAGACAAATCCGTCCAGATGCAGACGGTCGAGGGTTGCGGTATAGGCTTCGAGGGTCTTGCGCCGCGGGCCCAGGAAGTTGGCATCTGCTTGCGGATCCGTCTCCAGGGTTAACTGCTGATTGTGCGGCCGGCCATTATCGTCGGCCTCGCTGTCGATGATTTCATGCGGTAGCGGGGATCCGACGACTCTTTGATAATCTCCGATCGACCGGTACTGAAGGGGACCATACTCGGCAAGAAACTTTTCCGTACCCTCGCTGATGTAGGGAAGGGTGCAGATGCGCGACGCCGTTTCTGCGAAGCTGTCGGGGAGAATGGAATCGTCGAAGACCACAGTTGCCCCGGCGGCGCGCAGCCCCTCGATTGCCTTCATGAACGCCGCTCGCGTTTCGGGCCGCAACGGGATGCGGGCGGCCACACGATCAGCCTCGAACATCTTTGCCGGCTCTGAACCTGGTATGCCCTGGAAGGGAATGCCTGCTCCTTCGAGAATGAAGGCGGGCACGCCAAAGCGTTTTCCTTTCAGCGCATCTGTCTTCAGGTAGGCGGTGTAGGGGGCGGTCTGCGCTAAGGTAGATTCTTTGGTTCGCGGATCGAGCGGGTCTTGTCCCGCCATCACGTCCAGCGCAATGGCAGCATCGGTTACGTTGCGTGCGATGGGGCCGGTGTTGTCGAGCAGCCAATCCAGTGGGGCGATGCCGGCGATACTCACCAGGCCGCGCGTGGGAAACACGCCAACCACCGAGCTGGTGGCAGCCGGCATGCGGATGGAATTGCCGGTATCGGTGCCGTTGCCCAGCACGGCGAAGTTTGCGGTGACGGCGGTGACGGTGCCTCCGGAAGAGCCTCCGGGACTAAAGCGCACATCGTAGGCGTTGCCGGTGCGGCCGAAGGCGGTGCTGCGGTTGGTATCGCTGGCGGCGAAGTCGGGCATGTTCGTTTGCCCGATGATGATGGCGCCGGCGGCTTTCAGTTTGGCCACAATGGTCGCGTCTTTCGGTGCGATCAGCTCGTGTCCGGGGATCATGTAGCCCTTCCATCCATCCGTGGTGACCAGGCCCTTAATGGAAGTGTTTGCTTTGGTCACAATGGGGACGCCCCACAACGGGCCATGCGGCGTTCCTTCCGCATCTTCGCGGGCGGCTGTGGCCAGCGCTCCGCTTGCATCGACATTCTGCACGGCGCGATAGATCCCGTTGTACTTCGCGATGCGCGCCATGTACCACTGCACTACCTGGGTGACGGTGTATTTGTGGTCGCGATACATCTGCTCGAGCTGTGGGACGGTCACCTCGAGCAGGTCGCGACTCATCGCATCTTGTGAGTCGGCGGCGTAAACAGGTGTAGCTAATAGGAGGAGGAGAAAAAACCGGGAAAGCGATGCTCGCATTTTCATAAAGTATCAGCCAAAGGAAACCGCAGATCTCTTGTTTTGTGTCAGGGCCCGACTTTAGTCGGGCCTAAAGGGCCAACAAAGATCTGAGCTTTAAGAGTTTGCGTGAGTGCTTCATGTCCAAACTCAGTCCCGCAGGGACGGGCTGAACTTCAGCTCAGCCGTCCCTGCGGGACTCGTCCCCTGCTAGGGCCATCCCGCACGAATGTTGGCTGGAGGAGATTTGCGCCGAAAAAGCACGGGGGGTGGAGCCCAATTTCCATGCCTTTTACCGCTGGAAGGACGCAGACGCTGACCTGCCTATGTTGGTGGCGGCCAAGAAGGAATACGCCGCACTCTAGTGCAACCGAAAAGATCGGGATTCTGCCTTGGCGGCCAGGACCACAAATGATAAGCGATTCTCTTGGGAGCACTGATAGACTGCTGGCACCACATTCAGCCCGTGATCTAAACCAGGGACCATGACGATCGCAGAAGGAACACAGTTTGGTCCGTACCGCCTGATCGAGAAAATCGGTTCAGGGGGCATGGGCGAAGTGTATCGTGCCCTGGATACACGCCTGGAGCGCGAGGTCGCGCTGAAGCTGGTTTCCGACACTTATCTCATCACCGGAGCCGGGAGTGGCTCGCCCTCTCCGGTCACGCCCCAGCATGGAACCCCAAATTCCCACGTCTCGCATGAGCGCTTCCTGCGCGAAGCGCGTTCGTCCGCCACCCTGAACCATCCCAACGTGTGCTCCATCCACGACACCGGGGAACAGGACGGCCGGCCATACCTGGTCATGGAACTGTTGCGGGGCGAGACGCTAAAGCATTACCTGGCGAAGGCTGGCGGGAAGGGATTGGCAGCAGACGAGGTGATTTCGTTCAGCCAGCAGGCTGCTTCTGCGCTGGCTGCCGCACATGCTCAGGGGATCATCCACCGGGATATCAAGCCGGCGAACTTGTTTGTAGTCGATGCCGGCCGGGGCAAGCGCCTGATCAAGATTCTCGACTTCGGGTTGGCCAAGAAGCAGCCCGGCGTGTCGGTGGCGGAGTCGCGCACCTACGATCTCCCAGGCGGCGTCAGCTCAGATGAGACAGGAGTCGGGCCGGGGACAGCGACCATGGAGCTCACCAGTCCCGGCTCGGCCATAGGGACGGTGGCGTACATGTCCCCGGAGCAGGCGAAGGGCGAGCACCTGGACGAGCGCACCGACCTGTTCAGCCTGGGAACCGTGATTTACGAAATGGCGACGGGCAGGACGCCCTTCGCAGGTGGTTCCACCGCGGAAGTGTTTGCTGCGTTGCTGCGCGAGAACCCGCCGCTGGTCAGTTCGGTGAACCCGGGTATGCCAAAGAAGCTGGATCCCATCGTGGCTAAGCTGCTCGCCAAGGATCCCGCGCACCGGTACGCCACGGCCGAGCGGCTGCAGGAAGCGCTCGATGGACTGGAACCGCAACCGGGCGGAGCCGCGGTGGCGAGCGCAAGTGGGCGAAAGTGGCCCTGGACGATGATTACCGCCGTCATACTGCTGGCGCTGCTGGCAGGGGGTCTGGCGTGGTGGAAACTCCGCCCCACGGCAGCGTCACCAGCCGCGGAGAGCGCCGCCGGAGTTGCCCCCAAGGCGGCCAAGGATTCCATCATCCTGGCTGACTTCATCAACCACACCGGCGACCCAGTGTTTGACACCACGCTTAACCAGGCGCTGCAGATCGAACTGGAGCAATCGCCGGTCATCAATATCGTGAGCCAGCAACACCTGGCGCAAAGCGTGAAGTACCTGGGCAAACCAGAGGGCACCACGGTGACGCCGGAGATTGCTCGGGAGATTGGGGTGCGGGAGGGAATCAAGGCCATCCTCACGGGAACGATCGCCAACCTGGGCAAGGAGTACGTGGTTACGCTGACCGCGCAAAACACCGCCACCGGGGACGAAATTGTCAGTGAGCAGGCACAGGCTCCGGACAAAGAGCATGTTCTGGATGCGTTGGGCAAAGCGGCCGCGGCCATCCGCGGCAAGCTGGGGGAGGACCTCGAGAGCATCAAGAAATTGGATACCCCGTTCGGCCAGGCGACCACTTCATCGCTGGAGGCGTTTCGCGCCTACGCCCTGGGAGACAAAGCCCACGTGAGCGCGCGCGATATCCCCGAGGCCGAAGGTCACTATCTTCGAGCGATAGAGCTCGATCCCAATTTCGCGATGGCTTATGCACGGCTTGGCGTGGTGTACATCAACACCAACCAGGTGGCAAAGGCCGACAAATACTTTGCCAAGGCTTACGCGCTTTCGAAGAATGTAAGTGAGCGCGAGCGGCTCTACATCACCGGCCACTACTACCAGAACGTGACCGGCGACATGCCCAAGGTGGTGGAAGCGCTGCAGGAGTCTATCCAGACCTACCCCACCCAAATTGATAACTACATCAACATCACTGCGGCATATAGCGCTTTGGGCGAGTTTGAGAAAGCCCTTCCTTTCGCAGAGAAGGCGGTGCAGATGCAGCCGGAAGACTCGATTGCGGCGGAAAATCTGTTGAGCGCCTACATCGGCCTGAATCGGATGAATGACGCGCGCGTGGAAATGGACCGCGCCGACAAGCTGGGCATCAACACCAGCACGCTCGATCGTGTAGTGAGGCTGCAGACTTATTTTCTCTTGGGCGAGCCCAATGAAGTGCAGAGGATGATTACGCTGACAGCGGGCCAGCCGGATGAGTTTCTGGCCACCCAGGCCGTGGCGGGTACGCAGCTCTTCTCCGGCGAGTACCGTCAAGCGGCGGCAACCACGCAGCGAGCCTACGATCAAGCTGGTGTGGCCAAGGCTCCGGACGTGCAGGCGAATGCCCTTTTGACCAACGCGGCAAGCCGCGGCTTCGCTGGCTTGTGCGAGGGCAACGATGCGGCGGTGCAAAAGGCTTTGGCTTTGGATAAGAGCAGGCAGACGCAGTCGTTTGCTTTGCTGACGGCCGGGATTTGCGGCAACAGCAAACTGGTCGGGTCGATGGCTCAGGACTTAACCAGAAAGTTCCCGGACGACACGCTGATTCAGCGAGTATTTATCCCTCTGGCCAAGGGTTTTGTGGCTCTTTCCGCCGGCCAGCCGCGAGAGGCGATCGATGATGCAGAGCCGGCCAAGGCGTTTGCCTTGGTTTATCCGGGAGCCTATCTCCAGGGTCTGGCCTATCTGCAGCTGCATGACGCTACTCAGGCTGCGAATGCGTTTCGGATTACGACCCAGTCTCCTGGTGGCAACCTGCAAACGACAGCGCCTTTCTATGCCCAGGCGCAGCTGGGTTTGGCGCGGGCTTATGCCATGGGTGGCGACAAAGCGGACGCGAAGAAAGCCTATGAGGCCTTCTTTACCACCTGGAAAAATGCAGATGCAGATCTGCCCATGCTGCAGGCGGCCAAGAAGGAATACGCCACGCTCTAGAGGGTGGGTAAATCCAAATCTGAGGAATGCGCGAACATTCGAAAGTTACCCTCTCATGCTTTGTATCAGGGCACGACTTTAGTCGGGCCGCAACAGCCTAACAAAATGCCTGGGCTTTAGCCCCTGCTGGCGAAGGCCAAGAAGGAATACGCTGCGCTCTAAGATCAAAAGGGAGAAGTCTTGCGTCGATCTATCTTTGTTCCCCTCATCGTTCTTACCCTGCTGTTAGCCGGCTGCAAGTCGACTTACTACAAGACCATGCGCACTCTGGGCAAAGAGAAGCGCGACATCCTGGTGCAGCGCATCAAAGATGCCAAGAAGGATCAGGATCAAACCAAGAAGCAACTGCAAACCACGATGGAGTCTTTTCAGGCCCTGACCGGTTTCCAAGGCGGCTCGCTGGAAAAATCCTATAAGCGTCTCAATTCCGATTACGAGAGCGCCGATTCGCAGGCGGGCAAGCTCCATGACAAGATCCAGTCGATCGACGAGGTGAGCAACGATTTGTTCAAGGAGTGGCAGGGCGAAATCAATGCCATGGACAATGGCAAACTCAAGTCGCAGGATACCGTCATGCTGCGCAACGCTAAAACGCGCCAGGCGACTTACATGAGCGCCATGCGTCGAACCGAGGACCAGATCACGCCGGTCCTCAAGGCGTTTCACGACCAGGTCCTGTTTCTGAAACACAACCTGAATTCGCGGGCGATCGGTTCGCTCAAAGGCACCTCGGCGGGACTGCAGAGCGATGTTGCGGATCTGATCCGAAGCATCGACGCTTCCAGCCAGGAGGCTGACAAACTCATCACCTCCCTCGCCGCTTCGGACAGCAAGAACTAGCGTTGCTGCGAACAGGTATAATTCGGCGATTCCAAATTGAGAGGAAAGTATGACCACACCTGCTCCGGTAACGCCGGAACGCATTATGCAGTTCGCCTGGGGATATGTTCCACCGCTGGTTCTGGAAGCGGCCGTTCGCCATCGTGTTTTTGATGTTCT
>Ga0182024_10008092_pt1 | contig 22370 bp, 10 predicted proteins | sample P32metaG_FD_120480 | JGI IMG/M metagenome (GOLD analysis project Ga0182024, IMG submission 120480) | Permafrost microbial communities from Stordalen Mire, Sweden - P3-2 metaG (Illumina Assembly) | ecosystem: Environmental > Terrestrial > Soil > Wetlands > Permafrost | place: Sweden: Stordalen... | reverse complement strand
GACGCGTGCAATCCCAACGAATTTCCTTCCGAAGGGAGCTTCGACTTCATCTGGGCACACCCGCCTTACTGGCGGCAAAAACTCTACGCTGACGATCCGCGTGACCTGTCGCGTTCCCCGACGCTAGAAGATTTTCTTCGCCGTTATGGCCAGTTTATTCGCAACTGTTCCCGAGCCCTCAAGCCAGGCGGAAAATTGGCCATACTCATGGGGGACTACCTTGATCGTGAGGTGGGATTCGTCCCCCTCACGTTCCACACGAAACGACTTGCCTTCGCCGTTGGCCTTCGTCAGCACGGGACCGAAATCATCCGCTTCAGTCACGGGGCGAGCAGTAGCAAGAAGGTCTACCGCAGCAGCTTCATCCCCGGCTTGCACGATGTGTGCATGATCTTTGAACACTTGTAATCACGACCCGATTAGCTCATCGCTGGCTCTGCATTTCTCTGGCCCACAGGTTAACTCTTGGTACCGAAGGATATCCTTCGGCCCGACCTCGCCGACCCGTGCGACCAAACGGGATAAATCCCGGCTCGGGCCCCGTCCTGATTCCCAAGTTACGTCACTGCGAGTAACTTCCAGACCACAGTTACCAGCGTCGGTATTGACCGAGGCTGGCTGCATCATCCCCATGTCTTACACCACATTCCCACGGGTACATGACCCTCTATTTCCACACATGAAATACCCGTGTAGCCCGACTACTTTTTAGTGGCTCTCTGAAGACTAATTAGGTTCAGGCGTCTTCCCTATGCTCTGCATAGGCACGGTGGAACCGTTCCAGACGCCTGTGGCTCGCCGCACACCGGGGCACATGGCTGAGACCCCAGCGTTTCCGCGAGCCTCAAGAGGCACATCGTCGCAAATGCCTTATTTTCTGCGGTTCTCAGAGCGTCAAGCCTCTGAAGCCCGCAGCCAGCCTATTGCGCCGAGGAGTCGACAGTGCTATATTTAAGGAAGCGGGCGATATTCGTCCGCGTCATTTCCAAGGGGGATTTATGCCACGTAAACGCAAATCAGAACACACAACCACGGAGACCGAAACCGCCGCGACGACAGCGACGATGGAGGCTCCGGCAGACACTTCCATCGAGCCATCAGCAGGCAAGCCTGTGGCGACCGAGTCAGCACCGGCGGTCGAGCAAACACCGGCCGAGCCAACGCCCAGCTTTGTCGAACGTCTGGGCGAACGTCTCAGCCGCCCGACGACACCGGATCCGTTCGTGATTGCATTAGACAGTGCCGCCGGCGTGCGGTTGTATGAGAGCAGACAGGAAGGGGGGATGGCGATCGGCTTTACCGAGAAGCCAGCCCAGGCGGTCATCGATCGGATCAAGGAAGAAGGCTACCGCTGGAACCCGACCGATCGCGTCTGGAAACATGCTGTCCAACGCGACTCCGCCATGAGCACGCGCATCGACGCCGAACGCCTGTACCAGGAAGTGCGTCAGATGATCCGCCAGGAAAAGGGCATCGATACTGGCCAGGACATTCCGTTCTAACCGAATCGCAGCAGGTACGCCGTATGGCCACCTTGCTCAACACCCAGTATCACCGCCTTCGCTTGCTCGACGAAGTGGTGAGTCCAGATGGGACGGAGGCAACCCGCTAAGCCATGCGCCGGAAGCCTCCCTCCTGGGACGAACCCACCCTATTTTCAATCCATCCCGTCGATTCGACTGAACCGAACCATCCCATAAACTCGAAAAGCCAAGGAGATCAACATGCAGTACAAGACGATAGTTCTCGAACTACTCAAGGAGCGGACGGAACTTCACGAGCAGCTACGGCTGACGCGCCGGCTCCTGCCAACTCTGGAAACCTGCGCACGCCAGTTAAAGACCAGCCACGAGACGTGGAAGGAGACTTTGACAGAGGCGAACCCCGGCAGCGACCCGAGCCAGATCGCGAGCGAAGCGATGGAGATGGCGATCAAGGAGCTGGAGGATCGTTTGCCGCCCGCTTCGAAAGAAGACTCGACCGACACGCTCCCGCTCGATCAGGCAATGGCCTTCGTCGCCGGTCGCACGTCGAAGGGCTGAAGGCATCAAGAACCCCGCCCAGCCTTTTCGACATCCCACCGCCATCACCTCCCCAGGACGCACACCCAGCGCCCGAACCGACACAGACACAACGTCAGGCCCCTCCAGCCAGCCACGGCACCGCTCACCGAAACGGCGGCATGGCCAGTGGCGAGAAATCGAAAGCCCGCGACATCATCGTTGCCATCCGGACACTGCGCACCATCGAACAAGAAAACCGTCCGGCTACCGATGAAGAGAAATCGATCCTTGGCCGATTCTCCGGTTTCGGGCCGGTCGCCCTCTCGATATTCCCCAATCCCGTGACTGGCCGGTACAAGGACGCCGGATGGCAATCGATCGGCGAGGAACTCGAATCCCTCCTCACGCCAGCGGATTACGACAGCGCCAAGCGGACCACCTTCAACGCCTTCTATACATCGCCGACCGTTATCCAGGCGATCCACCAGGGCATCGAGCAACTCGGCGTTCCCACCTTTGCGACGATTCTGGAGCCCGGCTGCGGTACCGGCAACTTCATGAACTATGCCGCGCCCGGTTCGCGCTTCATCGGCATCGAATTGGACTCGGTCTCGGGTCGATTGGCGAAAGCCCTCCACCCCGGAGAGGACATCCGCATTGAAAACTTCCGCGACACGCGGTTGCCCGAAGGCCGAATTGACGCCGTCGTCGGCAACGTGCCCTTCGCCGACCTGAAACTCGACTACGAGGGGATGCGTCTTTCCCTTCACGACTATTTCTTCGCCAAGTCGATCGATGCGCTAAAGGCCGGCGGCGTCATGGCGCTGGTGACCAGCCATTACACGCTCGACAAGCAGAATGCCGCCATCCGTGAATACCTCGCCGACAAGGCCGACTTTGTCGGAGCCATCCGGCTGCCATCAGACGCGTTCAAGCGGGAAGGAACCGCCGTGGTGACCGACATCGTGTTTTTTCGTAAGCGTGACCGGGGCGAACCCGCCCACCATGTCGATCCCGACTGGCTGGGCGTCGCACCGCTTGCGATCGATGGCGCAGAGGTTCCGATCAACCGCTACTTCCTGAACCATCCGGAAATGGTGCTGGGCACGTGGAGCCGGCAAGACACCCTCTATGGCGGCGACGAAGGCTACAGCCTTAGCAGCAACGGCGATCTGACGCGTCAACTGCAAGATGCCATCGCCCGGCTACCCAATTTTGATAAACGCGAGGCATCCGGTCCGGAACAGCCGCGGGCGCCGACCTTCATGCCGCCGCCGCCGGAACGCCACATCAACGAGGGAAGTTTTTTTGTAAGCGACGACAGGGTCATTCATCAATTGCAGAACGGACAGGGCGTGCCCGTGGTGTACGGGGGCACGACCTTGAAGGCAGACAGCACGCTGGTTGGCAAACGTCTTGCGGCGCTTGTGGGCTTACGCGACCGTGCCCGCCGCGTGCTGCAATCGCAAAATGAAGGCTGGCCAGATGCCAGCCGCGATGCAGCCCGACGAGAATTGTCGCGTGCCTACGACCAGTTTGTGCTTGCGTACGGCCCCATCAACAAAACAACCATCTCCGAATCGTCCGATGGCAGCATCATCCGGCGCATGCCCAACCTCGCTAAGTTCCGGGAAGACCCGGACGCCATGCTGGTGATGTCGCTGGAGGACTATGACGAGGTCACCGGGAAAGCGGTCAAAGCTGCCATCATGCTAAGAGACGTGGTGGGAAAAACCCCACCCGTCACCCGTGTCGCGAGCGCCGAAGAAGGATTGCTGGTCTCGCTGAACCAGCACGGGACGGTGGACATCCCATTCATCGCCACACTTTACGACAAGCCCGAATCCCAGGTCATCGCCGAACTCGGCGACCTGATCTTCCTCGACCCGGACATCAAAACATGGCATACCGCCGACGGATATCTTTCCGGCAATGTCCGCGAGAAACTCGCGAGCGCGGAGCGCGCCGGAGCGGAGTTTTCCCACAATGCCGAGGCGCTGCGGGCCGTCCAGCCGGAGGATGTCCTCCCCGGCGACATTGATGCCAATCTCGGCGCTCCCTGGATTCCAGCCGACGATATCGCCGCCTTCACCGCCGATCTTTTCCGCGTTGAGCGATCTCACGTTCCGGTCACCCACCTGAAAAAAGATGCCGTCTGGAGTCTGGAGGCCGACTACACCGCCAAAGTTTCCGTTGGCGCTTCGTCGGAATTCGGGACCGCTCGCGCCAACGGCACCTGGCTGCTGGAGCTGGCGCTCAACATGAAGACGCCAACGATCTACGACACCATCGAAAACGACGGCCACGAGGAACGCGTGGTCAACCAGGATGAAACGCTGGCCGCACGCGAAAAGCAGAAACTCATCAAGGAGCGGTTCCGCTCCTGGGTGTTCGCCGATCCCGACCGCACCGAGCGGCTGGTGCGAGTGTACAACGACACCTACAACAATTTGCGTCCCCGCCTGTTTGACGGTTCGCACCTCGATTTCCCCGGCATGAACCAGGCCCTCACACTCCGTCCGCACCAGAAGGATGCGGTCTGGCGCGGGATGAGTTCGGGCAACACGCTGCTGGCCCACACGGTCGGCGCCGGCAAGACATTCACCATGGCAGCCACCGGCATGAAGATGAAACAGGCCGGGCTTATCAAGAAACCGATGTACGTGGTCCCCAACCACCTGCTGGAGCAGTTCTCCCGCGAGTTCATGCAGCTCTATCCCAATGCAAAACTGCTGGTGGCCGGCAAGGAAGACCTGACCCGCGAGCGCCGCAAGTTCTTAACCGCCAAAATCGCCAGCGGTGAGTGGGACGGCATCATCGTCACCCATAGCGGCTTTGAACGCATTGGCATGTCGCGTGACTACCAGGAGAAATTCCTTCGCGAGCAAATCGCCGAATATGACGCGCTGCTCGTCGAGCACGCGAGCGCCAGAGGTTCCAACCGCAACCTCATCAAGACCATCGAGAAACAAAAAGCGGCAAGGGCCGAGCGCCTGAAAGACCTGCTGGCGAAGGACAAGAAGGATGACGGGCTGGTGTTTGACGAACTCGGTGTCGATCACGTCTTCATCGACGAGGCCCATTACTTCAAGAATCTGGAGACGCCGACAAAAATGGACCGCGTTGCCGGAATCCAGACCGGCGGCTCCGAGCGGGCGTTCGATGTGTACATGAAAGCCCGCTACCTCGGCGAGCAACATGCCGGGCATGGCGTGACGTTCGCCACCGGCACGCCGATTTCCAACACGATGGTCGAGATGTACACCATGCAGCGATTCCTCGACCCCGCAGGACTCACAAGCCGTGGGCTGGAGCACTTCGACGCATGGGCCGCCACCTTCGGCGAAGTGGTGGACACGATGGAGATTTCCCCGGACGGCGGCAGCTTGCGACCGCGCAGCCGTTTCGCCCGCTTCACCAATCTGCCGGAACTCCAGCAGATGTTCCGCTCTTTCTCCGATGTGCAAACCGCCGAGATGCTCAATCTTCCGCGTCCCCGGCTGCAAGGCGGCAAGCCGATCGTCGTCGCCTGCCCCATGTCGGAAGAACAGCGCCAGCTACAGGAAGAACTGGTCGAACGCTACGAGCGCCTGCGCTCACAGAAGGTGGACCCGCGAGAAGACAACGCACTCGCCATCACCACTGACGGCAGGAAACTCGCGACCGATGCCCGAATGCTGTCGGCCACGGCCCATGATTTCGCCGAGTCGAAGGTGAATCGCCTCGTGGATAATGTTGCGGAGATCTGGAAGGCGTCTGCCGCAACGCGGGGCACACAGATGATTTTCTCCGACATGGGCGTCAATCCGAATGAGTGGGGCTATTCGCCTTACGAGGAAATCATCCGCAAGCTCATCGCCCACGGCATCCCGCGTGAACAGATCGCCGCCATCGGCGACGCCGAAACTGACGCCAAGAAACAAGCCCTCTTCGAGAAGGTCCGCATCGGTTCGATACGCGTATTGATCGGCAGCACCCAGAAGATGGGCACCGGCACCAATGTCCAAAAGCGACTCGTCGCCCTGCATCACCTCGACGCCCCGTGGAAACCGGCCGAGGTTGAACAACGCGACGGACGTATTCTCCGCCAGGGCAATCAGAACAAGGAGGTGGCGATCTACCGCTATGTCACCGAAGGTTCCTTCGACGCCTATATGTGGCAGGCGCTGGAGACGAAGGCGCGTTTTATCGGCCAGGTCATCACCGGCGATAACGCTGCCCGCCGCGCCGAAGACATCGGCGGCCAGGAACTTTCCTACGCCGAAGTGAAGGCCATTGCGTCGGGGAATCCGGCCGTTCTCACGCTCGCCGAGGCCGATGCCGAATTGCAACGTCTCGCCTTGCTCAAGAAAAACCACCTCGATGAACAATATGTCGCCCGCCGCAGTGTCCGCAATTTGCCGGGCTTTATCGCCGACTCACACAAGTCCGTAACAAAACTGACCACCGACCAGACTACCGCCCGCCAACACGAAGGCGACCCACTCACTATTGGCGGCAGGGCCTTTCCGCGCGAAGACACAGCCGCGATTCTTGGCGCTACGCTCGAAACCTTGCCCAACCGCGTCCGTGAAACCACCCGTGTTCCCATCGGCATCTATCGCGGCCTGAATTTCGGTCTTGTCCTTCGATCTGAATTCTCGCCCGACGTGTACCTTGAAGGCGAAACCAACCGCCACACGATTTTATCGCGTGACCATCGGGGGCCGCGCGCCATCCTGAACGCACTCGAACGACTTGCCAGCGAGTACGGCCATGAACTCAACCGCGTCCGTGAGAATATCGCCATTGCCGAAGCCCAGCTTCGTGATTACCGGGCGCGTTTGGGCACGTCGTTCCCGCACGAGGAGTATCTCGGAGAGCTGACCGGCCTTCGTGACCAGCTCAAGGATCGGCTGTCAGGCAAGACACCGGAGACAGATGGGAATGCCGGGCTGGATGTTTCCGAATTGGCCGAGGGGATCAAGGCACTCAAAGCAGCAAACAGCGTCGATGCAGCACCGCAACGCGTCCGGCAGAAGCACACCACCGCCGAAGAACCCATCACCGCCCGTATCCGCCGCCGGTCGAACGCAAATCGGACGTCCGACCATGTGGTTGAACGTGACGCCGAGCCGGATGCTGAGGCATTCCTGCCGCCAGAACTGCCGCAGGATTCGCCTGACAGTCCGCCGATGAAATTCCAAGAGCGCATCGCACTGGAGGGGCAGCACAAGGATCAGGCATCAAGCCTGACCTGAATTTTGGACCCTGTTCCGTGAGGCGCATTACACCAGCGGGCGGGAGCGCACTTCGCCGTATTGGCCCGCGTTTTTGCATTTCACAGGAGCGCTTCGAAAGACATTGTATCCGGCAGCGAAAAGCGTTTATGTAAACGATTTTAATGGACGCCTTAGGACGGTGCAGGTTAGGGCTATGCACAATCGCGGACCGGTCATGGGATCGGGTATCGTTCTTGTTCCATCGGGGGTGTGGCGCTTGGCCGCCGCCCTCCAGCAACCAATTCACGGTTCTCCTTCAGGTGTTGCGGACGACCTAATTCCTTGCATATAAAAGGTTTCTGTCTAGAATCGGGCGAGAATCCTGGATTTGGACAAGCCAGTCAATTATCGGCGACGGGAAATGTCTGCCGCCGTTGGATTTAGGTTACTAGGCGCTGCCAGATCGACTCTGGTCCACAAACGTACCGATCGAACATTATCCGAACGGATTCGGAATAATAAAGTGCGCTTAGCACTTCGGCCAAAAAAAATTTCGGTATACCCATGACGGTCGAACAGCAAGCATTTCGATTTTCCGGGCACGAGACCTTTCCTTGTCGCTACGCATGGTTGCCGAAAGCATTCGGCGCCCTAAAACGGGACGGCCGCCTCTTCGCCAATGACGAGACCGCCATGATCGATCTCGGTGTCGGCAAGAACATGGTGCGCGCCATTCGGTTTTGGGTCGATGCCGTTGGCGTTGCCCGATCAGTAAAAGGTGGGGCCTTCGAGGTCACCGACTTTGGCAACACGATTTTCGATGACGGAGCCTTCGATCCATTTCTTGAAGATATCCGCACGCTATGGCTCATACACTGGCAGCTTGCCACGAACGTCCACCAGCCACTGTTTGCGTGGCATTTTCTTCTGAACCAATGGCAGCACCCCGAAATCAGTCGGCACGTGGTGTTGGACGCTTTCGCTAAGGAAGCGATACGCCTCGGTAAAGATCTGTCCCGTGTGACGCTCGAACAGCATTTCGATACCTTCCTGCATTCTTACGTCCCCACTAGAGGCCGCAAAGGCGAAGTTCAGGAAGACAATTTGGACTGTCCGTTGGTCGAACTGGAACTTATCCAAAAAGTCGGAGAGCGCACTCCTGAATCCGGTGGCCGCGAGTCCATCTATGCGTTTCGCCGTGATGAAAAGCCAAATATCACTCCAGGTCTCTTCGCCTATTGCCTGGGCGACTTCTGGACAAAACGGCATGGGGCGGAATTGACTCTCTCCTTCCGCGACATTGCAGTTGCCCCAGGAAGTCCGGGCCAGATCTTCAAGCTTCCCGAGGCTGACATACGCCAGCGACTTGAAGCAATCGATGCGGATTCGGCCGGGCACTTCACCTATCGCGAATCAGCTTCTGTTCAGCGGTTGTCGCGTAGTTCTGAGACCCCCGCAAGACCATTGGCGAGCGTTTACGAAGAGGAGGGCGCCCATGCCTAATGGACGAATTGCAGATTTGTTCCGTGTGCGCGATCGCTTTCTTCGATCAGTGAACCTTGAGCGAGATTTTCGAGATGCGGACACGTTGCGCGGATATGTGATAACGCCTCATGGTCGCACCGCGCTTAATCGCCTTGCTGGAGGCCTATCGCCACAGTCGGGGCAGCGAGCATGGCGCATCACCGGCGACTACGGCTCCGGGAAATCATCTTTCGCGCTGGCCCTCGCCCATCTGTTCAGCGGACGCGACCAGCGATTGCCCGATCAATTGAGAAGTGTCATAGATTTTCGGCGCGTTGGTGGGCGTCCGAATTTGTTGCCTATTTTAGTGACTGGATCGCGCGCGCCTCTTGGGGCTGCCATCGTCGGCGCGCTCCGACGGTCCCTCGAAGATATCGGCGGCAGAGGCAAGCCTCCGAAGGTCTTAGAACAGGCTCGCATCATTGAGGCGTCAGCCGCAAAGAAACCGCCGTCCGACGCCAGAGTGCTGGACCTCCTAACGGAAGCGGGCGACTATTTAACCTCTTCCACCAAGGCGACCGGCATCCTGATCATCCTTGATGAACTCGGCAAATTCCTCGAATTCGCAGCGATGCATCCCGATCGCCAAGACGTCTTTTTTCTACAGTCGCTCGCGGAAGCAGCTACATTTAGGCGTCAATCATCTCTCTTCATTGTTGGCATACTCCACCAAGGATTCAACGTCTACGCGGACCATCTATCAGAACACGCCCAACGCGAGTGGGAGAAAGTCGCCGGTCGTTTCGAGGAGATGCTTTTTGACCAGCCCCTTGAGCAGACTTCATCCCTTGTCGCGGATGCATTGGGTGTCCGTGTCGACGCTTTGCCAAGAACAGTCGTTCGTCAGGCGCATGAAGATATGGACTCCGCGGTCGCCATGGGTTGGTATGGCCCCGCCGCTCCATGCAAGAGTCTGCGCGATCTCGCTCCACGGCTCTATCCGTTGCATCCCACAGTCCTACCAGTCTTGGCCAAACTCTTTCACCGCTTCGGACAAAACGAAAGATCACTATTTAGTTTTCTGTTTTCCTCCGAGCCCAACGGGTTGCGTGCGTTCGCAGAGCAAGCCATAACGACGGCTGGCTTCTATCGCATTCACCATTTATACGACTACGCTCGAGCGTGCTTTAGCCAGCGATTGAGCGTTCATGCAACTGCGCGCCAATCTTGGCAATCGTCTGATCCTTCGTGTGGACTCCGAGGGCACGTCCGAGATCGGGCTGGGGCAATCGGGTGCCGAACACTTGCTCGGACGCGGTCATCTTCTTGCAAAAATCGACGGCGAACCCGGCGTGACCTATGCGCAGGTTCCATACGCCTCATCCGACTTCATTCAGGCAATCGTTGCGACGGCTCGCGTCGTGCCAACGTGATCGCGTATTCCGTGCGGCGAAGAGAAATATGGATGCATCGTCCGACTGCGTTGGTTGGAAACACGCGGCCAAGTTGCGTGATCGAAGATTGCGGCGCCAGCTCCTTCAATTACTCTTCGATGCCCGCATCAGCCCTTCGGGTTGGACCTGTGCCATGACGTTGCGCGACGCGGTTGATGGTGACATGCCATCCGGCCAGCAGTTTCAATCCGAGTCGCATTGCATCGGCATGTGCCGAGACCTGTCCATCGGCGGTTTCGCTGAGGAAAGGATGACGGCGTTTCGGGCGGCCGATACCTTTGGATTGCGGCATCTGGAATTCCGGATATCTGCTGCGGGCCTAGCGATCATTCTCGAGGACGCTCCGCCCCACCCAATTGTGGATGACGAGCGGATCGCTTAGACGAAGCGCTGCGGCTAATGTAAACCTAAGTTGCGATTGGCACGATTATCCTTGATCTTGTAAGAAAAACATGATAGTATTCCTTACATGAAGCTTGGACATAAAACGTCTAACACTATTGATTCACAGGTACGTACGGCAATTCGAAGCCGTGGGCCTGGCTGTGTTTTCGTCCCTGCTGACTTCCTGGAAATCGGCAGCCGGGAGGCTGTCGACATCACCCTCCATCGCCTTGCCAAGAAAGGCACCATTCGCCGGCTCGCCAGGGGGGTATACGACTTCCCAAAAGACCACCCGGTGCTCGGCCTGCTTGCGCCATCCGCTGACGCCGTGGCGGAAGCACTGGCTGGCCGCGATCGAACACGCATCCAGCCCGCAGGGGCCTACGCCGCCAACGCCTTGGGTTTGTCTGAACAAGTGCCTGCCAAGGCGGTGTTCCTGACTGATGGCCCAACTCGGACGGTGAAGGTCGGACCGACCACGATTCAGCTCCGGCGAACGACCCCGCGAAACATGGCGGCAGCGGGACGGCTCAGCGGCCTGTTGATCCAGGCCCTCCGCGAACTGGGCGAAGAGCATGTCACGCCTGAGCGGCGGGAACATCTTAAGCGCACCATCCCCGCTCGCGAGCGACGGGAACTTCTCAAGGATCTTCCGCTGGCCCCGGCGTGGATGCACCCGATCTTTCGTGAACTCGCGGAGGTGCATGGATGAAACTCGGCTTCTTTGTTTTACCGGCCAGCGAACGCAACCTGTACATCGAGCAGGCTGCCATCCGCCGAAATGTATCCCCGGTCGTGATAGAGAAAGATTTCTGGGTCTGCTGGATGCTGGGCATACTCTTCCAGTCGGAGTTCGCCGCCAGCCTCGTGTTCAAAGGCGGCACCTCGCTGTCGAAGGTGTTCGGCGTCATCGATCGGTTTTCTGAAGACATTGATCTTTCGCTCTCGCCCGCCTTCCTGAAACTGCCCGAAGCAGGCACCAGCCGAAACCAGGCCAACAAATGGATGACGAAGGCGGAAGCGGTGTGCAGCGTGGCCATACAGAACCAGATTGGCCCCGCGATGGAAGAGGCCGTGACATCCGTTCTCGGAAAAAGCAACCGCCCGTGGTTCGAGTATCTGAAGGATGCAGGTACGAACTCGCCGGTTCTCCTCTTCCACTATCCGTCGTTGCAGCCGACCGGATTCGATTACCTGAAACGCTCCGTAAAACTGGAATTCGGATCGCTCACCGATCAGCAACCGACTGGCCGACACCCGATTCGCCCCTGGATCGCCGAAGCCCTCCCCGACGCGTTTACCGACTGGCGATGTGACGTTGTTGCACTGGAAGTGGAGAGGAGCTTCTGGGAGAAGGCCACGATTCTCCACACCGAATACCACCGACCCGCTGACAGAGCCACGCCCGACCGATTCTCACGCCACTACGCGGATGTGGCGGCACTGACCAAACACCCGCACGTGAGCATGGCGATCGACCGGCACGATATCCGAGACCGAGTTGTTGAGTGGAAGCGCCAATTCTTCGGCAGTGCATGGGCCAACTACGAGGCAGCCAAGCCCGGCACATTTCGCATCGTCCCTCCCGACGAACGACTGCCAGCCCTCCGGCGCGATTACCAGGCGATGCGGGACATGTATCTCACCGAACCAGCGAGTTTCGATGAACTTCTCACGATTTTGTCGGAGCTTGAAAAGCGGATCAACGCGCCCGGTAGCGTATAAAAGCGATAGCCTACTTGCCCCTTTCCACACATTTTGCATCGGAATAGTTCGAGTTTGGTACAGCGCGGTGCCGCTTGAGTGGAACGGTCCGATCGGGGTCCGACGAAGGGGGGATGAAAGAAAGGTCACCAACGAATCAAAACAGCCTTTATCTAAAAACTTAACATTGCTTGGGGCCCGCAGAAAAAATGAAGGATCCGCACGCCCTGCATTCGGGCGGCCGCCCGGTCCCGATACTGAAAGGCGTTCGCGTTGTATTCCCCGGGAAGCACTCGGGGCACGACCCTTTCACTCCGCATGGCACGCACGAGCGCGTATTGATTTGACCGCTTGTATTTAGCCCACTCCGCGTGCCACGATCGGAAGAGCCGCCGCGTCGTCTCGCTGCGACGGAATGCCAAGACGCCCGAGTTGAAGTAATCGGCGTCGGTCCCACACACGTCGATCGTCTCCTTGATGTCGGCTGGGCTGTTGGACGGCTTGTGTATCAGGTCGTTGACGGCGGCCTGCCAGACCGTTGGAAGGATGTCCCGGCAAAGGGCCACCTCCGCGTCATCGAGTTGACCCCAAATCCCATCCAGCGGCGCCACGGCGATAGTATCGCAATCCAGGACCAGCGTCCGTTCCGCACTGGCGTACTGGTCGATCACCGTCTTGCCGCCGAACCGCTCGCAGCCGGCTCCCGCCTGGATCGATCGCACGGTGTAGTCGAGCATTTCACGTGCTGCCCAACCTTCGCGCCCCAAATCGGTAAGAACGCTTGCAGGACCCCGGTAGCCATTGTGCCGAAGGCTCTCTAAGCTCTTGAGCATATACTGCCGAAGCTCCGGCTTGCCCAAGACGCAGTACATAACTTCGATTTCGCTCTGCATGGCTCTTCTTTCGGCGGTGACGAGTCATCAAGCAGGCATACCCAGCGCGACTGTTGAGGAGCTGACATCAGTCCAAATCGATGGTTGTCTTGTCCCTTGCGCGCCTACTGATTCGCGCTTTTCGTAGGGCTACACGATCCGGATGGCCAAATCGTTCGGCGATATGTCGGCGATTCTGAGAGCGACCGCCACCTGTGTAGCGGAGACGACGTGGGTAAGCGAAAGTCGTTTGCCATCCACGGTGCCGACGAACGAAAGGATATCGCTCGCGGCCACTCCGAATGGAATGCCGCCGTTGTTGCTGCTGAACGCCCCGAGGCTCACTTGGTTTAACGTCTCCGCGTCGATGACCGAGTTGCTGAAACCGCCCTTCCCGATGGTGACAGAGGTAATCTTGTCGTTAGCGGAGAAATCTGTTGCCAAATTGTAGGCGTCCAGCGTGGAGACGCCGGCTTCGATGAGGGTGCCAGCCATGCTCAGCGCATGGATCGTGCCGATATTGCCGCTGGTCTCGATAGCATCGTTATTGGCCGCACCGCGATCAGTGATCGGCCCGATGTCGCCGGCCGAAAGATTCAGTGCGGTAATCGATGCGGCGGAGATGCCGCTGAGTTTTCCGCTCATCGACCAAGCGGAGGACGTGATCGAACCCGCAACCACCTGGCCCACATTGGTCGCCGTTATTTCCGCATTGAGTTCCTTGCTGACGGCGATGTGGCTGATTGTTGGAGCGGTGATTGCACCACCGCTCAACCATGATGCTGCGCTGATTGAGCCAATGCTCTCGGCCGAATTCACCGTTTCACCGGAGGCCAAACCAATCTTCAGTTGCAACGACTTTCCTGCTGCGCTGACGGAGATCGTGCCGGAATTTGCGGTGGCGAGGTTGATGGTTCCGGCCGTTCCAGTAATCGAAAGATCGCCCGTGAGCGACGCGCGGGATGCCGCGACCGAGCCGATGTTCGCATCGGTCGTGATTGCGGCGAGACTAACCGCCCCGGTAATCCGTATGTTACTCGCGATGGACGTTCCAGTGGTAGCGATGGAGATCGATTGGGGTATACCGGTGACGGTCTCCACGCCAGCTTTGCTGGTTGATGCCGTGACCCCCGCTCCGGTGAACGTCAACGTAGCGATGCCCTGTCCATTCAGCGTCGCCGCGCCAGCGACACCGTTCGGATCAGTGAAGCGGACCAGCCGAGCCGCGCCTTTGCCGATTGTCGCCTCCGTGTCTACGGGTCCATCCACGCTTGTGCTTGTGAGCGTGGCGTTGAGGAGCGTTCGGGATTCCAGCTCTTCGATTCGGTGCATACGGTGATAAGAGCGGGTGCGAGCATTCGAAAGGCGCGAAATCCGAAGACGGTTGAACCATTGCATTTGATAACCTCTGTCAGCAAACCACGATAGTTCGGTCAGCGCTCCCCAACTTGGGCAGCTATGCGCAAGTCGGCCGGAGCCGATTGGGGGCGCACCGTGGTAGAGCCCTGCGGAGATATTTCCAAAAGTTGTTGGCGGCCGCGACAACTCAAGCGACTTTCCGTTCTCCGTCGACGAGCACGATGCCGTCGACCAAATCCTTTAGCTTCTTGCTTCCGTTGAGCTTTCGCCAGCTTTTTGGGAATTCTGAACCAGCTTGAAGTCCATCGCGACGGCGGCTCCATCAGCTCGGCCACGTACCGTGCCTGTACGCCGACAAAAGAATCCCAAAAAGCAGAGTATGTATTTTGGCATATGCGATTATGAACGCGTGATGAAGTCCAGCAGCTTTACCGCCGCAATTTGACGCAGGGCGAGCATGTCGGCGATGCAAAGCAATAATGGAATCTGGCATGTCGCGGGCTCAGATTTCGAATCCGCTTTTTTATCAAATAATTTCTATTGACAATTTACAAACCTCGTTTGTAGGTTGTGTCCGTTCGACGCGAAAGAGTGTGGTCGGCGTCGGACTGTTCGTCTCTTTTCTTGATCTGCACAATTTAGACTCACGGAGGGGCATGCCTCTTCTCGCCCGGACAGCACGGATGTGTCGTCTCAACTGGGTGAATCCCTGCATCCCTCTACGAAAGCAGCTGGCTGGCGATGCTCCACGTAATGAGTCGCAGATCCCAGCACTTCCCATTCTGAGAATTAACGTCTCCTTTATCGGCTTCGGCATTCCGGCGTGGTCTTAGCAAAAGGACGTGCTTTTTATGGCTCAAGCCAACCCCAATCCGCGTAAGAAGCAGTTCGCACATCAACTCCTGGTTAGCGCAAGCCACACCTGCGTTCGGCGGCTGTGGCAGGCATTCCGTCAACGCTCACAATCGGCGGCGATGAAGCGGACAACTCTTCTGAGAAGGCTGGACATTCCCCGACTGCGTCAGATGCCGATCGCGGAAGCATTGGAGCCCCATATACTGCTATCGACTGTGACTTGGACCAACTCGTCCGGCGGCGATTGGGGCACTGCGAGCAACTGGAGCACCGATTCTGTTCCAGGTTCCGGCGATACCGCCGTGATCGCCGGCCTGAGTTCCGGGGACCAGGTCACGTACAGTTCGGGAACTTCGACTGTCGCCTCGATCGAGGCATCCAGCCAGCTGCAAATTAACGGCGGATCGCTCACCGTGTCCGATTCGGTTGAGGTTACCGGTACGGCACTGACAGTGAGCGGCGGAACACTGGTGTTTGGCAGCAGTGCGTCCATGAGCGTCACTGGCGGCGGTCAGGTCGATCTCAGCAGCGGAGAACTCACGGTCAACGGGACCTTGAACATCAACGACTTGGACTTCAGCGGTGGGACCCTCGACGGCGGCGGTTCGGTTTCCCTTTCCGGCACCAGCACTTGGAGCTACGGCACGGATGATGCGGCCCTGTTGACGGTCAACAGCGGTGCGACATTGGACGTTTCCGGGTCTGCGCCTGTCGGCCCCGACGATAGCAGCGCCGTTTCGCTGGACAACCTCGGCACTGTCACCATGAACGGGGCCGTCATCGATCTTGAAAACTCCGCAGTGATTAACAACGAGGCAGGCGGGGTATTTCAGGTTGAGAACTCCAGCGATGTCGTTGGAACGGGCTCTGCTGCTTCGTTTAACAACGATGGCCAGCTGGAGTCAGAGGCGGAGGATTACGACGGGAACAACTTTGGCGTACTGCTGGTGAATGAATCTAACGGAACCGTGATTGCGGAATCAGGAGACAACACAGGTGCATTGCAATTGAGTGAGGGGGGCAGCAACGCAAACACCAGCGGAACGGCGTTCACAGCAGATGGCGGGATTGTGCGGTTCACCTATCTGGACCCGGACGGTGGAGATGTGCCGAACAATAATACCTTCACGTTCGATGGCGCTGCGACGCTAAACGCCACAGACGACGGAGCAATACAGTTCGCTGGTGGAATTTGCATCTTCGACGCCGATTCGACCTTGAGCGCCTCCAGCGGCGGGGCCATCGAGCCAGATGGAGGGGAAGTCACAACCAACGGAACGCTTAGCATCGATGGACTGAGTTTGACCGGCGGACAGATCGATGGCTCAGGCTCGGTCTCGCTCTCGGGCACAAACAATGCCTGGAACGGCGGATCGCTCTCGACGCCGATGACCATTGGTTCAGGTGACTCGATCGATATGACCGCTGGATCGGATACGATTACAACTGGAATTACGGACTTAGGAACGATCAACATCATCGGGTCGGGCGGGTCAGTTGTTTTGCAGGGAGCGGACATAAGTGGTGGCACCAGCGGCGGCACGATAAATGAGTATTCGGGTACAAACCTGCAAGTCGACGGATCATTGAGTACAACACTGGATAACATAACCGTGACGGGGGCGGGGAACATTGATGACTCTGAGTCGGGGGCAGATCTAACCGTTGCCAATGGCCTGACCTTCAACGGTACGTTGACAGTCGGTAGTTCCTCGACGCTCGACGTCGCTAATACCGAAACCATCGGTGGCGGCGGCACGATTAATGCCCAGCAGTCGGGGGGGTCAATTGTGGATGGCACCGACAATAGCGCCTCGATTCAGATTGCTTCGGATGCTCAATTCACTCTCGGAAGTGAAACACATCTTGACGGCGGTGCGATGATTAGTTCTCCCGGCGAGGGCAGCGCCAGCCTGAAGAATGACGGATATATTGAGGCAGGTAAGCCGACTTCGGGCGGGCGCGGATTTTATAGCTTCCCCTCAATTACGATCTTGCCTGATGGCACAGAAGAAGTATATGCCGGCGGATTCGTCGGCGGTATCGAAGACGGCGAACCGCAGACTGGCCTCGTCGGCGGGGCCATGGCGATCTCACCGACCGAAGTCGTGTTCGGATGGAACGGTCTGCCAATGAACGCCGGCGACAGTTATAGCATCTCCGAATCGACGGACGGCGAGAGCTTCACTTCTCTCGGCACAACGCTTCCTGCGGGCAATTACGACGTTGTGGAGGGGCTTACTCCGAACGCACCTTACTACTTTCAAGTGAAGGAAACCTCTCCAAGTGGTGCGTCCTGGGCATATGTCTCTGACGGGGTCACAACAAACATAAGCGATCCGAGCGATTACGTCAGCAACTACAGTGGACCTGTAGCGCTGGGCGTCGCGACAGATCAGTTTGGATTTTACCAGGTTAGCAATGTCCGCCGCATAACGGACGGTGACCTTGTATCACCCAGCGCATACAACAGCCGAATTATCTCTGCCGGCTCTCCCGAGGGCGCCTTCCTGCGCGCGATTAACGGGTTAAGTTTTGAGGGAGTACAGTTTGCCACGCAACAAAACAACGGCGCGGCAGAGCTTCCATATGCTTACAATGACGAAGAGACTGCGGGCCTTTTTGGTGCCCAGCCGGTCTGCGCACCTGATCTGATATTGAATGATATATTCACAGCGATTATTTCTGCGCTCAGCCCCAACCCCTGCGCTGACTGTGGCGGCGATCCCATCATTTATTCGACTGGCGACACGAGAATCACGGATGCCGACCTCACCTCAGACGGTTTCGATAACGGCTGGAGCATCACCCGCAATTGGACGGCCCAGGACACATTCGTCCCCGACACCACCTTCGGGAACGGATGGATGGACCAGAGCCAAACGTATTTGCAGAGCATGGGAACGGCGGCAGCCAGCCCCAACATCCTGCTGGTCCAAAGTGCTTATGACCAGACGCTCTTCGGCTACAACGCCACAACCGACACGTACGTCCCGGCCTCCGTCTCCAACGACAGCCTCACGTACAATTCCTCCAATGATACGTACACTTGGCTAAACACCACCACCGGAGAAGAAAGCGTCTACTACGGCTTTGCCAGCAGCACCGCCGCCGACCTGCAAGGAAAGCTCAAGCAATCGCAGGACGCCTACGGCAACCAGACGGCCTTGACCTACGACGGCAGTGGTTTGTTGACCACTGTCACGCAGACTGATCCCGCCGGAGATACGGCAACGTTCCAATACACGTACCTCACCAGCGGCGACAATTCGGGCAAGGTTTCGCTCATCCAGCAATACATCCAGCGGGCTGGCGATTCCAGCGCCACCCTGGTCCAGCAGGCAGCCTACGCCTACTACGACGGTACCTACAGCGGCGATGACGCTTACGGCAACTTGGGCGATCTCAAGACCGTCACCATCGAAGACGCCGACGGGAACGTGCTCGGCGAGGATTATTATCGCTACTACACCCCAACCGATCTTGCCGATGGTGCGAACGGGTTTGTGGGCGGGCTGAAGTACGCCTTCTCGACCGACAGCTTTATCAAACTCTCGGCGGCTTTCTCCAATCCGTTCACGGCAACGAATGCACAGGTCGCCATCTACGCAGATGAATATTACGAGTACGATTCTTCCCGCCGAGTGACCAAGGAAGTGGTTGGATCGATGGGCGAATCGAGTTCGCTGGGACAGGGGACATACCTTTACAGCTACTACCTCGATCCGAACCTCTCATCGGCCACGGAAGGCTTCAACACTTGGGCCTTCCGCACCACCGAAACGTTGCCGGATGGCAATCAGAACATTGTCTACACGAGCATCAACGGCGATGAGATCCTCGAAATCGAGAACGTCAGCAGCGATCCGGGTAATCCATCAAACGTGGGCGACAACTGGATCAATGGGCGGCAGTACGACAGCTTTGGGCGGTTGTTGGACACGATTTCAACCTCCGCAATCAACTTGAGTGCCTCGATTCTTGACGGGGCGACAACCGTGTCCGGGATCGAAACGGCCATTGAGTCCTATGCGGACCTTGGTCTTTCCGAAGGGCTGGTCTACAGCAGCCAGGGTCTGATCGACAGCACGACATATTACAGCAGCACCACCGCAACCGATTCCACGGCCGGGGGCGTGACTGGTTTTGCCGAGGCCGATTACGTCCAGAATGGTGCCAGCGGTACTCCCATCGAGCAGGACTCGTACACGTATCTATCCCATTCCGACTTCGCCGGCATGACCATCTATCCGGTGGCCGCCTACACGCAGTACCAAAGCTCGGCCAGCGGCGGCTCGGATCCGGAGACGACCACCTACGGCTACACTTGGCAGAGCAGTTCATCCGGCGTGACCAATCAGGTCGAAGACGAAACGACCACCAATCCGGTTGTCTCCACCGGCCAGAACGGGTCCGGCACCGCGACCACGACGCAGACGGTTGACAACACCTTCGGCCAGTCGGTCTGGACAATGGATGGCAGTGGATACATCACTTACACGGCGTACGACAATGCCACAGGGTCGGTCATCCAGAGCGTCCAGGACGTCAACACAACCAGTCTTTCTGACCTGGCCAATTACGCCGGCACGAGCTTCACCAGCGGCTACAATCCGTATGGCGTGCCGGAGCTTCCTTCCGGCTGGGCCACTCCCTCCGGCGGCGGATTAAATCTGGTCACCACTGATGACGTCGATGGATTGGGCCGGACCATTGAGGAGATCTCGCCGGCGGGGAACATCACGTTGTTCGTCTACGACGATGTTGATCGGGCCACGTTCATGTTGCCGGGCGTGCTGCTGGACACCGAAGACGACACGCTTACCACAACGGGTCCGATCACGATGAGCCGCACGGCCACCCTGTACAGTTACACGGTGGGCGAGCAGACGCTTGAGGGCGTCTACGATGAGAACCTCACGTTCAGCGCCAACACGTCCATCAGCTACACAGGCGGGTCGAGCGGAGCGCCGGTCATCCCGTCGATGCCGGGCTTCATCCGGGGCGACAGTGCCTCCAGCGGTCCGGCCAATGTGCTGAACCTGATCGGCGACGGAAGCAGTTCCAGCCCGCAATACACGATCCAGTCCTTAGAGCGCGACCTGTACAACGGTTCCGGCCGCACCGAGGGACAGTTGATCGAATCAGACGCCTACGCCTCTCTAGGCAATACGAGTTATCTGGCCACCGCGCCGGGCGACCCGTACAGCGGCAGCTCCATCACTCCATCCACGGGATCGGGTAATTACGCCGCGACGATGTATGCATATGATACGGATGGACGCGAGTATCAAGCAATCGATGCCAACGACACTATTTACGACGAAGTCTATGACTCGCTGGATCGGACCGTGTCGGAATGGATCGGCACCGATGATGCGGTAAGCGGCGTTTCTGGCACCCCATATTACTTTGTCGGCTCCAACGGCGGGACCGGCAACAACATGACCGAGGTCGAGTCCTACATCTACGACAACGGGGGCGTGGGCGACGGGAACCTGACGCAAGACACTCAGTACGTCGATTCCAGCAGCAGCGACAACCGGGTGACGCTCAACCTCTATAACTGGCGAGATGAGCTGATCGCCACCAAGCAAGGGGCGCTGCTTTCCAGCGGCAGCCCGGACCCCTCCGGCGAGACCGACGGAGCCCACCGGTTGATCACCTACACCGCCTACGACAATCTGGGCGAGCCGACCGCCGTCTATGCTTACGCCGGGGACGGGGTGAGCTTGAGCGGTTTTGCGACGTGGACCAGCACAACGGATGCCTCGGACCTGCGGGCCTATGCCACCCAGAGTTATGATGCCTTGGGCCGCGTCTACCTGGCCCAGACCTACAGCGTGGACCCGAGCAGCGGCACGGTCGGCTCCTCGCTGGCCACCAACTATTACTTCGATAACGACGGCAATCTGATCGAGGAATCCGATCCGGGTGGGCAGGTCACCAAGCATTCGTACGATGGCGCCGGGTGGGACATCAAGGACAGCACCACCGACAGCGGTGTGATCAACGGCGCCAGCGCCACGTGGGCCAATGCGGGAACGACCGCCAACGATGTGGTCATCGAGCAGACGCTCAATACCTATGATGCCGACGGCAACCTGATCGAGACCGAAGACCAGCAGCGGTTCGACAACGACTCGACGACAAGCACCGGCGACCTGGGCGGCCCGTCCAGCGGAATCTACTCCCGCAACTATTACATGGCGTACTACTATGACGCCGCCGACCGCCAGACCGACAGCGTGAACGTCGGCACCAACGGCGGCTCGGCCTGGACGCGGCCTTCCTCTGTCCCCTCCGATTCGGCCACCGTGCTGGTCACCCATACAGCTTATGACGCGGCGGGCAATGCCTCGGTTGTGACTGATCCGCGAGGGATCGAAGCCAAGACGGTCTATGACATGCTGGGCCGGACGATCGAGACCATCGCCGCCTGGGACGGCACCAGCGGCGCCACGCCCACCAACGACACCAACCAAACGACCACCTACACCTACGACGGCGATAACAACGTGCTGACGATGACGGCGGTCATGCCTTCCGGCACCAACAGCCAGACCACTGCCTACGTCTACGGCACCACGTCCAGCAGCGGCGTTTTCTCCAATGACCTGCTGGCCAAGGTCGAATACCCCAGCGCCAGCACCGGCTCAGCCAGCACCGCCTCCACGGATGATCAGAGCTACACCTACGACAAGCAGGGCGAGAAGCTCACCTACACCGACCAGAATGGAACGGTCCATGACTATGGCTACGATGTGCTGGGCCGGCTGACCTCCGACACCGCCACCACGCTGGGCTCAGGCATAGACGGGACCATCCGGCGATTGGGCTACAGCTTCAACGACGCCGGGCTGCCCTTCCAGCAGACCAGCTATTACGACACCAGCGGCGCCAGCGTGGCCAACCAGGTGCAGGATGCGTACAACGGCTACGGCCAGTTGATTACCCAGTATCAGGCCGTCGCCGGGTCGGTGGATACCTCCACCACGCCCGCCGTGCAGTACGGCTACAGCCAGCCGAGCGGCGCCAACTACAGCCGCCAGACCAGCATGACCTATCCCGATG
>Ga0182024_10008091_pt1 | contig 22370 bp, 18 predicted proteins | sample P32metaG_FD_120480 | JGI IMG/M metagenome (GOLD analysis project Ga0182024, IMG submission 120480) | Permafrost microbial communities from Stordalen Mire, Sweden - P3-2 metaG (Illumina Assembly) | ecosystem: Environmental > Terrestrial > Soil > Wetlands > Permafrost | place: Sweden: Stordalen... | reverse complement strand
TGGGACGCCCGATGTCGAATAAATCTGCGGCGCGGGGACCGGGCGCGCCGACGCCAATCCCCGAAAACTCCCTTCGCAGCACAGCATAGCTGCTATTCGCAAAAACCACGGTTGTGACGTTCAATCCTTCGCGCGCCATGCTCCACAGGGCTTGCAGGGTGTACATGCTGCTGCCATCCGCGCTAAGGCATAAGACGCGTCGCGTGAGGCAAGCGACGGCGGCGCCCACGGCGAGTGGCAGAGCGATGCCGATCGAGCCACCCGTATTCCCAAGCCAGTCGTGCGGAGGAGCTCCCATCGTCGCGGCCATCATGCCTCGACCAGAGGTCATGGCTTCGTCAACCACAATCGCATGTTCAGGCAACAGTACGCCGACTGCAGCCGCCAGACCGGCCAGAGTGATTTCGCCGTTGGGCCGGGGCGGCCGCTCCGCTCTTTCGGTCAGCACCGGCTTACGATTGTGCAGCGACAACTCCGCGACCAGCGCCTGCAGCGCGCCGACATAATCTTCTCCGGGACTCGCGAGCACGTGGATTTCACATTCCGGCGAAGTCAACACGCTACTCTTGCCGGGATAAGCGAAATACGAGACCGGAGCAGCTGCGCCCACCAGGATCAGCCGGCGAATATCCTTCAGCAGCTCGACCGCCTGCTCCGGCATATAGGGAGTCCGCTGCACATTGGGAGTGCCGACACCGCGCTCAACGCGGGTGATGGGATAGGGCGCGAGAAGCCTGGCGCCTGTGGCCGCGGCGATACGTCCTGCTGCCATGAGTCCTTCGCCATAGAGTGCATTCCCAGTGAGCAACAGCGCAGTCGGCAGGCCTGATCGAAGTATGGAAGCCGCACGATTGACGGTTTCGGCAGAGGGCAGCGCCGCTTTGGGCACTGGGGGGATTTCGGCGACCGCAGCGCCGTCGCTCCAAGCCACTTCGGCGGGGACGATCAGCGTGGCAATTTGCCCCGGCGCTGTGCGTGCGGCGACGATGGCCTCGGCGGCGTCGCGGCCGAGGCCGGACGCAGCGGACGATGTGCGCAACCATTTGGAATACGGGCGCGCGATCGCCTCGATATCGGAAGTAAGCGGCGCGTCATAGCGCAGATGATGGGTCGCGTGCTGGCCAACGATATTGACGATCGGAACTTGTGCTCGACTTGCGTTGTGGAGGTTCGCCGTGCCATTCGCTAGACCGGGACCGAGATGCAGCAACGTGCATGCCGGCTTCTCCGCCATGCGTGCATAGCCGTCCGCAGCCCCCGTCACCACACCTTCAAAAAGGCCGAGCACGCAGCGCATCTCCGTCACCTGGTCAAGCGCGGCAACGATATGCATTTCGGAGGTGCCGGGGTTCGTGAAGCAGGCGTCAACGCCTCCAGCGACCAGCGTGTGGATTAGGCTTTCTGCACCATTCATGTTTAGTTGAGATATATCCTTGGCTGACCGTGTCTGAATGTCGCTTTGGCTGCTAGGCCGAAGCTTCGCGCAAGTAACGGGAAATTACCGAGGCGAGGCTCTCGAAGTGCGTGCCAAGGATTCCCAAATGATCGCCTGGTACAGTCTCGACCTGCAACTTAGCGGCTAAGCGAGACCAAACTGCGGCGGGATCATCAGGGAAGTCCGAGACGGTCTCAGCCCTCACGAACTTTATCTCGCCGCTGTAGTAGCGGGGTCGATAGCGTGTCAACGATTTGTAGGCGCTCTCACGGGCGCGCTGCATTGCTGGAGTATGGGATGCTCCAGCCGGCAATTGACTTGGTGGGCTCCCATTCCCATCTCGAGAAACATACGGCCGGCGCTCCGAGGGGTGAATGATGTAGAAAAGCGCATCGCGTATCGGCAACCGCCCAACGGTGGACGCGCGATGAGTGGCCAATCGAGTCCCGAGACGCATGCGCTGTCCTAGCGAAAGAAACCGCGGGTGCGGGTAGCTTTCGAGCATGGCGAGCAACGCAACCTTCTCTCCTTGATCGGTCAGGCGCTTCGCCATTTCGAGCGTGACGAGCCCGCCGAGAGAATAGCCGATGAGGAAGTAAGGGCCGTGAGGCTGCAATCCTCTAACTGCTCCGAGATAGAATTCAGCCAAATCCTCGATGCGGTCAAAAGGCTCGTCAACGCCATCTGTTCCCTTCGCTTGCAGGCCATATATGGGGCGCTGCGTCTGAACGTGTTTCACAAGTTGGAAAAAGTCCATCGCTGTGCCACCGAGACCGTGCGCAAGGAAAAGCGGCGGCACCTCAGTTCCAGTCTTCAATTGCAAGAGCGGCGGAAATCGCGGCGCAGTGGGCTCATCCAGCACAGCGGCGAGAGAAGCGATCGTCGGGGCACAATAAATCGTTACCGGAGCTAATTCTCGGCCGCAGACCCGTTCGATTTCCGAAAATAGCTCGACAGCAAGCAGGGAATCGCCACCGAGATCGAAAAAATTATCTTCGACGCCGATGGATGGGCGTTGCAGCACACGCTCCCAAATCGGAGTGAGTACATCGGTCATTGCTGAGGTGGACTTGTGGATCATGCGGCGCCCGGCAGGGTGAAACGGAAGAGTTTTGTTTTCGGCGGGAGACAATTCATCCCCGATCCGGCAGAGTTCGGAGCCAAGGCCCAAACGCCATCGTAATCATGAATGCGCGAAAGACCAATAGAGTTCACGAGCTTTGGCATATAAAGGTCCAAATGGAAGTGTACGATCATCGATGCGGGTCACTGGAACAACTTTGGAATAGTTTCCGGTAGAGAATATCTCATCTGCGGTCTGAAAGTTCTGATAGGTGAGGGTTTTTTCAACTACGGTCACGCCGCTATCGCGCAGTAATCCGATCACGCGCTGGCGGGTAATGCCGGCGAGAAAAGTGCCATTCGGGACTGGCGTATATACCACGCCGTCCTTGGCCATGAAAATGTTGGACGTCGCCAGCTCAGCGACATTTCCGAGCACGTCGCAGACAACGGCATTGTCGAAGCCGCGCGCATGCACTTCAAACAGCGCACGCGCGTTGGTGGGATACAAACATCCGGCCTTGGCATCTACCGGCATTGTTTCCACGGTTGGCCGGCGAAAAGGAGATAACGTGACTGAGAATCCTTTCGGGGGGCGCATCGGTGCTTCATAAATCGAGAGGCACCATCGCGTCGATTCGGGATCGTGCGCTTGAACCCACGGGCCCTCTTTCTCCGCCCAATACATGGGCCGGATGTAGAGCGCGGCGTCTTTGTCGAATCGTGTGAATCCTTCGCGCGCGAGTTTGACCCACGATTCTGTGGAAACGATTGGTTTCAGGAAGAGTTTCGCTGCGGATTCATTAACGCGCGCGCAATGGAGCTCAAGATCGGGCGCGACCGCTTCAAAATACCGCGCGCCATCGAAGACCACTGAGCAGAGCCACGCGGCATGCGTGCGCGGCCCCATGATCGGCACGTTGCCTTCGTGCCATGCATCCTCAAAGAATGTCCAGGTCTTTGACCAACCATTTCCGGGCGACAAACGGCTCCTCCAAACCTCCTCGCGTTAGCGAGTTTCGAACAAGGTTAGCTGTTACCGTTCTGTTGAACCGCGCCGCTGATGGCCGTCTCAAGGGCGGCCGCCAAGTGCTGGACGAAGGGCTCGACAAGCATCCCGGCAGGATAGGAGGGGACCACAATAACTCGCTGTCCTCCCTTGGCCAAACGATCCCATTTGGCGTCGGGCCTGTCGTATCGCCGATATTGCTTCAAGGGACGGAAATCGGTAATTGTTCCAGCGTAGGGCTTGGCAATGTAGGTCACAGAGGCGACGTCATTCGCTTGCCAGATTTTCGCGAGCAGTAATGATTCCGATGCGTCGGCGCGGGGGTTCTTGGAAAGCTTTGCGAGCAGCATTCCTCGCCACACGGGAATGCGAGCTCGAAGGACCTCCGCCTTCTCTCTGAGAAACTGGGCCTTGCCCTGGCGATCCAGGCGAGAAAAATTGGCCGCGTGAAATACGAGCCGTTGGACGGCATGGTAGCTCTTGTCCCAGATGGAAGCCGGTGGGACTTTAGACCAGTCCATCGTGTCGAACAATGCCAGCAGAGCCACCTGCTCGCCCTGTGCCCGAATCTGTTGAGCAACCTCGAATGCGACCGTTCCTCCCATGCAATAGCCGCCGAGGTAATACGGCCCGCGCGGCTGTTTCCTCCGAATTTCTTTGGTGTACAGAGCTGCCATGTCTTCAATACGTGTTAGCGGCGGGCAGCTCGCGTCCAAGCCGATAGCCTGTAATCCGTAGAACGGCTGGTCGGGACCTAGACGTTGCGCGAGCTCGCGATAGACGAGCACGGTTCCGCCAGCTCCATGGATGCAGAAAAAGGGTGGGCGCGAACCGGATGACTGGATCGTTACGAGGGAAGACCAACCCGTCGGTGAATCGTCACGTCGCAAGATTCGGGCAAGCTCCTCGATGGTAGGAGCTTCGAAGAGCGTCGCCAACGGCAGCTTGACTCCGAAGATCTTTTCAATTTGTGCGAACAGCTGTACGGCCAGCGACGAGTCCCCGCCGAGATCAAAATAATTCTGGTCGGGAGCAATGGAGTCGACATCCAGTATCTCTCGCCAAATCTGCGTCAGTTGCCTTGTGGTATCGTCACTCACTGGGACTTGGTCAATCTCAGGCATCGATTCTACTCTCATAAGGGAGTGGCCTCACGTCTACGCTCACATTCACCGCCTCTACCGCGCCTTCCTACCCGGATCTTAAACCGATATCAAGGTCATTTAAAGCAATCCATGGACCATTTTGGTTCTTTCGTAAAGTGCAGTAAATGCTAGCTTTAGAATAGAACTAACGCCTGCATGGGCATTCGCCCGCCACTCCGTGGAAACGATTTTCCTTCGTCTGCCGGGACGCTCCTGGGAGTGTCTCCGCCAGCCCTTGTCGCACAAAAACGGTGCCGCTACGAGGTCGTCGAAGCTTCCGCGGGAAAATGTCGGCTTCAGGGCTTTTGGGACGTTAGACGCATTGCCCTGAAGCATCGGTACACATAGGAGGCGATCAGCCGCAGCCCTTGTCTGCCCGTTACGACGAACCAGGGCCGCCTTCCGAATGAGCGCCTGCCGGAAGCCTTCCACATCAACCAGACCATGGCGACACGTTCACGATAGCTAACCCGAAATTTAACTCCTTTCGAGGCGATGAGGTCATAAGTTTTCGCTTCCAGGTGTATGGAGCGAATATCCTTGCGGAGGCACGTCATCACGGACAGAGGGATAGCATGTTCGACGGTGGCATTCGGGACAAAGAAAGGAAGTTCCCCACGTTGCATCAGACTGGCCATCAAGAACGTGTCCTCGGCGCGGAGGGCCACAGGATCAAAAACGCCTCGTTCAACGTCTACGGCCGCTTTGCGTACCGCAAATCCCGCCGTATTCAAGTATCGAATGCGTCCGTCCGGTTGCAGCATGTGCTCCTGAAGCATTGCGAGCCGCAATTCCTCGGCTTTGCCAACCGTCCCCAAACAATCTCCCACCAGATGGAGCTGAAAATAATTGTGTTGCGGGAAACCGGCAACCGTTGAAGCCAGCGCCGCAAGGCAGTTTATTTTAAGCCGGCAATCGGCGTCCACGAACACCAGGATCTTACCTTTGGACGTCTGCACTCCTCGGTTTCGCGCGGTTGAAATTCCGGTGTGGGAATGCCTGATAATTGTCAACGGGAAGCACTCGCCCCACCTGCGAATAGATTCAGGAGCGGCTTCACTGCTGCCGTCGTCTGCAATGATCACTTCAAAGCTCGCGCCATTTATTTGCCGGGCTAAGGATCGCAGGCACTGATCGAGTGGCGCCCAATCGTCGTAGACGGCTATGATGATGCTGAATAGCGTGGTGGTTGTTGAGTTGTCCTGGTGCTCAATCATGCGTCGTGGCGGCGGATCGGTGACGAGCTTCTTTCGTGCGTCGGCCTCTCACAGGAGGGCACGTTACGAACGCGCACGAGATCCTTCCGATAGCCATGCGTGAATGATACACACAAACAAAGCGCTCACGCAGGTACGGTCGTACAACGTATTTGCTCCAAACGCCAATACCAATAGCTCAGACAAGGCTTAATAAGAACCAACAACAATCGTCAGAGACATCGAAATGAAATCGACAACTGAGTGGTCATCTCCGCAGGCAACTCCGGAACTAGCGCGTGGCGAAATCCACGTATGGCGCGCTTCCCTGTCCACGGATGAACCCACATTGCGGAGTCTCGAGGCCACACTCGCGGACCAGGAAAGGGAGCGTGCGAGGCGATTCATTTTCGAACGGGATCGCGATCGCTACATCGCGGCTCGCGGGATACTGCGTGACTTGCTTGGCAAATATCTGCGACGTGCGCCACAATCGATTGAGTTCGTATATGGCCCGCACGGCAAGCCTGTCGTTGCGAGCGCTGCTTCGCGCCCAGCGATTTGTTTCAATCTTTCGCACTCGCACGGACTCGCCGTGGTCGCGATTGGGCGCGAGCGCGAGGTCGGAATTGATGTCGAGTTGATCCGGCCCGAGTTTGCAGGGGAGGAGATAGCGAGACGTTATTTCTCGGCCAAGGAGATCGATGAACTGAGCAGGCTGCCGGCAGAACTGCGAACCGAAGGATTCTTTCTTTGCTGGACTCGAAAAGAGGCTTACATCAAGGCTAAAGGCGACGGGTTGCAAATTCCGCTGGACAGTTTTGACGTTTCACTTTCACCTGGCAGGCCTGCGATGCTTTCCAGTGTTGACGAACCGCGCTGGGGCATCAAGTCTTTCATTCCGTCGCTGAACTCCGAGCTCCGGTACGCCGCAGCCGTAGTAGCGGAAGGGAAGGATTGGACAGCGCGTTACTTCGAGTGGAAACAAGCAAACGGGGAAGCGCAAATCGAAGAATGAGACCGATCGTCCTACACAGGAGTTACGACCGATCGGAGTCAGAACAGGGCGGAAGTGGATGCAAAGTTTTCAGGGCAGTGGCTTTGGACTCGAGGCGAACCTAAAACGCTGTTAATATTTTCGCTTCGTTCAAAGTCATCCGAACTAGCTAGCGGCTCGTTGAGTCAATTCCATCCATCAGTAGCCTCGTTTGATAGCCAGATAAGGAAGGAGCGCCAACTCCGCTAGGGTGGGAATGATATCTTCTGGGCTGAAGACCGATTCGATCTTAAAATCCATCAGAGAGCCCAAATATGCCTTGGGCGTGAGGCGCCCGGCCCAAATATCTCCAATACTGGTTGGAAGGTCCGTGACCATGCGTATCCACCCTACTCCTGAACGACCGCGGCACGTTGCGACCGATTCTCCGATTTGATCCGCATACAAGAGATAAGAAAAGTCGACTCCTGCCGGCGATCCTAGCGCATGGAATCCCCAGGTCCTGGCATTCACGTCCAGCAACTTATATTTCCCGTCCCTAGGATCAAGCTTATATTCAACTTCCGCCAAGCCATAATAGTTAATCGCGCGCAGAAACTTCAACGTCAACTCCTCCACCACCGGAAGGTCGATGCTCTCTACGAAAGTAGCCGCCCGGCCAAACTCGGGAGGATGTTGGCGCCAGCGCTGGGCCTCCATACTTCCCAGGAAGGTGCCATTCTTCATGAACACACAAGACGAGAACTGGCGAGTTCCGTCGCCGGGGATAATCTCCTGAACCAGGACCTCGTTTGATCCGATATGGCCCGAGGCCCTCTGAAACATTTCCTTGAGCTCATCTCTAGTTTCCGCCCGCCACGCCTTGGCCTTCGTGGCATAAAAGAAGTCCTCCTTCACGGACGGTTTGATGGCAAGAGGAAATTCCGCGTCGATTTGGTCGATCTCCTCAACCGTGCGCGGGCACCAAGTGCGAGGAATGGGAATGCCCAGCTGCTGTGCCAAGCAGTAGGTATTCCATTTGTTCCAAGCCCACTTCGTTGTTTCCCAGTCAGGCGTAGGAACACGGAAAACTTGCGACAGCACGTGTTTATGGCGAGAGAACGCAGCCACATGTTCGTCACGAGTAGGGAATAGGACCCAGCCCTTTAGTTTCATCCTGTGCCCCATCTCAATAAGGAAATCGACCGTCTCCCTTTCGCTGCGGAGGTTCGGAGCCCGCGCTGTAAATGTCGTGTATTTTGAAAACCGTCCGATGGAGTACTCATCGTCGACAACGCAGAGAGGAACGCCGTGGCGTCCGAGACTCCGAATGATACCTAGTCCGTGGAAGTCACCTCCGACGATGATGGCGCCGACGCGATCGCCGCGCGGTTGCCCCAGCCCTTCTCTGTTATTCAACACGACGCCTTTCACAGGGGAGCCACAGAGGTTCGCTCAGACCCGTTGCGCGACGCACGAGGGGCGATGTGGCGGGCTAGCCTTTGCGCAGCATAGTCAGTACCACACACAAAAAACATTAAAGGACCGAAATTCCAAGAAGAAGGAGCGCCGAGAAAATGAAGGCCCGGGATCGATGATTCGAATCCCGCCGTGAGTTTCGGGAACCCGTTGACCTGCGCCACACCTTGGCTCAGCTCGGATGGCAAGAACGGGTAACGCGTTACGTCTACCCGATAACCGGTGCCGAGTAGAGCGTGGTCCACCTCTCGACAGCTGCCGTCATTCAAACGCAAACGCAACCTACCGCCTGACGGCACTGCGGACTCCACAAAGCGGCTCTTGGAAATGGGAATCGCCTTAAACCGATCCACAAGCCAACGGGCACCCGCTGGGCGGAGGGCTCGCTTGCGAAACGCATCTTGTACACTTCGCGGGAAATACTTCACTGCATCTGGAACCGCGACAATGCGGCTGACGCCAGCAGGGCCGATGTCAAAGGGGGAATACAGGAGCTTGGCAATGGGACCAAGTTTTTGCAACCGTGCGCGCCAACCGAGCCAGTGCACATCCGAGGCTCTGACTATCACCTCGATCTCTCCACCAGCTTCGTGTATCAGAGCGGCCGACTCGAGCGCGCTCTGGCCGGCGCCGATAATCGCAACTCGTTTCCCGACGAAACGGCGTACGTCTCTTTGATCTGAGACGTGTGTGACGAGTTCAGATGGCAGACCTTCGAACGGCCGTGGTCGGCGGGCAAACGACCCAATCCCTGCGGCGACCACAACTCGGCGTGACTGCAATTGCTCGCCGTCAGCGAGAGTCACTCGGAAGCTTTGAGAAACTCTCTCGATACGGGTGATTCTGCGGCGATCGATCTCCGGGACGGCCTGGCGCTGAAACCAAAGCCCGTACTCAACAAATCGATCGAGCGGAATCGGAGCCGGTATCCGAACACCGAGGTTATCGGCAAACGCGTCCATCGTGAGCGCTGTTCCTGGATCTGAGATGTGCGATGCCGCCCACGGTGACCGCAAGAGCATGCCTTCAGGCATGTGCGACTTCCAGAATTCCATCGGTTCGCCGAACACTCGAACGTCAAGACCTTGAATGGCTCGCAGGTGTGCCGCGGCTGCCAGTCCGTACGGACCCGCCCCTAAGATCAATACGTCGCAATCCGTCATCGCAACCCCGTTATCTGAGCCAGCTGCGCCTGCATCACGTCGAATGCATGAATTGTTTTCTTCTGTGCACCGTTCATAATTCCCCCGCGAACCCACTTTCCGTCTTTTGTGGAACCAAGCCAGAAGGTTTGGTGTTAGCTTCTGATTTTTGCAACAGCAGCAAAACGGGGAAAAGAATTGCGAGCGCCAATAGAAAGAAGACGAATCCCCCTTGATGGTGGAGTCTGCCGGTCAAAAAGCTCGGGTCCACGTAGACGCTGAGCAAGGTCAGCGTCGTGATGCGGATGCCATTCTTGATGATTGCCAAGGGAAAAGCGAGCAGCACGAAAACCAACATTCTCCACTTTGTTCGCAGAAACAGATGCGCTGCGAGCAGGCAGGTAATGAACAGAGCGACGCTCGAACGGATGCCGCTGCATTCTCGCGCTACTTCAATGGTTACGCCGGGCACGGTCAGGAGGAATCCCTGGCGCAGCACCGGAACACCGACGGCCTTGAAAAGCAAATAGGCGATCTCGGTCGACCCTTGCTGCAGCGAGTAAATGCTGCGTTCTAGGAATGCTGGCGGCAACGGCACCATGAGCAATAGGAATAACAGCGAAAAAGAGGCTCTGCGCCAAGCTGCGACGCCGTAGCACAACAAGAATCCGCCGAGCCACAGCAAAACAATGGCGAGCGTTGCGCCGGGCAGAAATTGTTCCGGATCCTGAACGGACCAGTGGCTGGCCGTGAATAAATACAGAGCGATTGCTGCCAGAACGAGCGTCGCGCCTGGAACGCGGGAAGGTCGAACCACCTGGAAGATGCGCGATCGCTCGGTCCACAGCAGATAGATACTCATCAAGGGAATCAGCAGAATGTGCGAGGAAGATTCATGGTCTAAGGAAAAGAGCGTCAAAGAATGGAACGTTTTCCAGAAAATAATGACGGAGAGGATCACCAAGCCGACGAACGCAGTGTGCGCCCGCGCATGCCGATTCAAAGTGACTTGCAAAGCCTCAGTGGTCACAACGGGTGCCTCAAGATTGCCCGAATCTCACGCGGATCGCTCATACCGGAGCTTCGAGCGTTTTGCCTCTAAGCGAGCATGGGTCAATGGTGATCGGATGCGGCGATGCTCACAAGCCATTTTCTACCGTATATTTGATCCCGTTTCCTTCCAGGGTCGCGTAAGCGATACGGGCGCGATCAGATCCCGGCCCTTCAATCTCCCAACCATCGCCGGCCGGAACCAGTTTCATCTGGCTTCGGGCCCTCCACCATTGATCGACTTCTCCGGGCAATGCCATCCAGACCTTGTCGTGTTCAACGGTTTGTCGCAGATAGGCGAGCAGCGATTCGTACACTTTCCGTGCCCGAGGGTTCATCAAGTAGTCGGGATGTGCGATGAAACTGATCAGTCCGTTTCTTTTTTGAATTAAGGCAATCTGCTGCTTCCAGAGGTCAATCGAATAGTCGTTCAATATCTGGAACAGCGAATAGTCCTGGCAGGTGGTCAGAGGAATCTCCAATATCTTGCCGACAAAGTACGGGAACACCGTACAGCAGCCGCCGCGCTGCGGTTCCAGATGCGCTACGTTCGGCATGGACATGTCGTAAGAAAACTCGTACGCGTCGTACCAATCGAGATTGCGATACATGACTCCTGCACGAAATCCCTTCGCACCGAATTTCTTGACGTACTCATTAATCTTCTGGGCGCGCTCGAGGAACAATACGCGCTCTTGGTACAATTGCCCATCATGGTTCAGGTCGTGTACGTTGAACTCAAATCCGCGGCTTCGCATCTGTCGCACATATTCATCGGAAACTTCGTAACGTTTTTCCGGGATCACCTGGAAAGAGGCCTTGATTCCATACGAATGGTCAAGGTTGATTAAGTCGGGTGTGAAGTCTCGTCCTGCTGCGGTTTCCACATCATGCGTCATGATCAAGCAACTCGGCGCACCTTGGGGCCAGAACCAGATGAACGGCACACGCCGCACGCCGCCAGCCTTCATCGCAAGACGAAGAACCTCCTCGTGGATGTTGTCAACCGTGAAGTCCACCGGCCAGTTTGGAAATCGCAGTTTTCGCCATCCGCCAAGATAGACTTTCTGAAGGTGCTTGCGAATGGACACGGGCAGCAGGTCGCGAACGGCGTAGTAGGCCTTGCGAACCAAGGGATGATCGACAATTCGACCTTGCTTTCCCCCCGTGTGGTTTACATACCGCTCTGTACGGAGATTCTCGACGATCTGACTAGGGTCAAATGACAAGTGAATCTCGGAATCTTTTAGGGAAGCACTCTTTAAGGCGTCGTGGAGCGCGGCATCCTCGACGCTGGTCGAGACGCCTGACGTAGATTGTCCGTAACAAGTCGTCGTCGGCCCGAATCGAAAGAATCCCATTTGTCCCGATGGTCGCTCCGCGCAGACCTGGCCAAGCCCATCTTCGTGGACGCGATAATAATCAGACAGTATGTGATTCAAGGTTCGGTCTAGATTCATTGTTCTGCCGCGAGAACACTACTTTTGCAACAGTTCCCTTCCAGTCCTTGCTAGGCTCTCAAAATAACTGCCGCGCGGGTCTCTACCCAATGTGGCGGTAAACCAGCTTTCCAGTCGCCACTAGCAGACTCTGGGGCATATGGGAGAAGACGCGTTTCGCCATCTCCAGCGCCCGGCTGTTAGCCATGTAAAGAGATGGGGTGCCGGGGAATTTCCAGTAAGTCAATTGTTTGGGGCGCGAGACCCAGTGGTTCTTGAACGCCAGCAGTCCCGCGTTGTCCTCCTGCGTCCGTCCCATGTCAAATTCGAGCGCCCCGTTCGATTTCGCCGCGACGATGGCATTCCACAACAGCCACGGCGTTGCTGCGAACTTGTTGAATCGCGCGTCCGAACACCCATACTTGAAGTAGCAGATCTTTCTGAACCCCAAAGTAAAAATCGCAGCGATCGGGATTTCATCGAGATATGCTACGCGGATCTCGAGCGCCTTGCCTTGGCAATGAACTAAGTTCTGAAACCAAGCATAGGGGGGCGGAGGAAGCTGATGTCGACTGCGCGTGATCACGAACAAACCGTAGAAATGTCGCAGAAGTTCATCCGAGGACCCGCATCTTTCGACTAGCCCGGCTCTTTCCGCCCGCTTAATCCGGCGCTGAACAGAATCCTCATCGAGACCTCGAAATAGATCATCGACATCCGGGCGCAGGTCTATTAAGTGCAGAAAGTATCTCGCAGCCGGACGAAAACCCATCGCTTCTCCCGATCGGCCAAAATCTTCGCTGGTCGGACGAACCTCCAAGTATTCACCGTGCTTGAAGTCGAAGGAAGCTTGCGAGCCGCAAATCAGGGCACTCATTTCTTCCACTGAGTCGCAGATTGGCTCGCAGTGATCCGAAAAAGGCAGCGATACCAGGCGGCTTCCGGTGAGCCAGCTCTTTATGCGACAGAATACCAGCCCATTCTCGAGCTCGGTGGCCGGAGATGAGGTCGTAAAGACTACGGGCTCATATCCGTACGTGAGAGCCAATGCCTCTAGCCAGCTCCGTTGATGAAACGCCGATGCCTTTGGATGACGGGCGACTAACTCATCCCAGCGATGGTCCGAGAGCGGATTTACAGTACGAACACATTCTGCCTTCATCGGCTGTGGCAACCCACATGGCCCGTTCGAGACTGCAACGCAGAAATCAACGGGGCGATGGTCCTGATGATCATGATACTCTTGTGGGTTCTGAATCGAGCCTGCCCCCTCGTCCGAGCAGGTCAGCCTTCCTGAACACGCTAGCATATCCACAGTCGTGCAATTAGCCTGCCGATATCGCCAAGAAAGCTCAAACCCATCATAGCTTATTTATTGAAAAAAGAAGAGTAACGCGTAGTACTGCTCATGCCTGACGCCACGGGGTGGCAGTTTGCCTCATAGTCCATAGCCGGAGGAAATCCCTTGCCACAACCTGGACTCAGATTTGCTGCAGCGAGGCTCCTTTGCCGGATCTGGCACCTCGAAAGTACAGCACGCTTCGCGTTTTCTAATCTCTCGATTGGATAGGCTCAGCAAATCAATGTTCGAGGGCGAATAGCAATCTGCGTTGATGGATCAATGAATGATACCCCCCGTCGTTCACCGTGCCACCTTATTGAATGCTCTGTCATAGGCTTTGAGCAGATTCGGGACTGAATACTCCCAAGCCAGTTCCGTTTCCAACCTCCTGCGCCCAAACTCGCCCATCCTTTTTCTTTCCTCCTTATTCTCGAGCAACCAGAGGATTTTCGCAGCGAAATCAGCCACCTGGTTCTGTTTGCTAGCGTAAAGCGACGCCTCCTGGGCGCTGATTCTGCCTTCCTTCAAATCGAATTGCACGATGGGTTTTCCCACGGCCATGTAATCCATGATTTTGTGCATTGTGGAGATATCATTCATTTCGCACGGTTTGTCCGGATTGACGCACACGTCTGCGGTTGAGAGGATTTCCAGCAATTGTTCGAAGGGGACTCTTCCGGTGAAGTTGACCATGTCCTCCAGATTCTTGTCTTTCACCATCTTCTGGAGTTCGGCCAGTCCTGGCCCTCTTCCGACACAAGTGAAATGAACGTCGTGACGCCCCATATTCTTGATGTGCAACGCAACATCCAGAAGGATGTCCAAGCCTTCTTGGGTGCTCATGGTTCCCACATAACCAACAAGGTAGGCTTTGTTGTACTTCAGGGCAGGCTTCGGCGAGACGGCTTTGAACGATTCCTGATCGGGTCCGTTACGGACTATGAATACATCCGTCGGATCAAGTCCGCCTCTCGTTACTGCGAGTTCTCTGTAACTGCCGTTGGTGGTCATAACAACGTCACTGAAGCGGTAAGTCATTTTTTCCAGCCAAACCTGAATCTTATAGAGGATTCCCCGATTGCCGTATTTCGCTACGTACAGTTCAGGATTGGCGTCGTGATGATCGAATATGAATTTGACTCCCAGGAGTTTAAATGGCAACGCCACCAAGAAAATATTGTCGGGAGGATTACAGCCTTGAATGACGTGAAATCCGCGCCGCAGATAGATCCACCAAGAGTAAAGAAATTCCCAAAACAACGCGCAGCTGTATTCGAGCAGGTACCCCAAAAAGCCATGACCTTCTTTGGGCAGGGGGTGCCGGTAGATATGAATCCCGTCGATCACTTCGTGCCCCTGCTCTTGGCCCTTGGTTCGGGGACACAAGACAGTCACCTCGTACCCATTCTTTTGCAGTGAGGAAGCCTCTTTCCACACCCGCGGGTCGAAGGGAACGGACATGTTTTCCACGATGATGAGTACTTTTTTCTTCATGCCTCGATTCTCATTTCCCCATGACAGTTCGTAGGGTGCGGCAAGCGCGCAAAACATCGCCGCCTGGCGCTAGTGCAGCGTCGGAGTATCCTCGATGGGCCAGCGAGCGACTTTCAAGGCCAGCGACAAGTTCTCTGGATCGCAGTCCCGTAAGAATACTAGCGTACCGATCGACTGCGAGCAGCGCTGATTGTCGCGCCGCCAGAAAAAGTTGTCGTTCCAGTACTGGCATCCGCGCTCCATGTTCTTAACAAAGCGGTCATCGCCAGCGCTCTTGAGATAGTACATGAAACAATCCGGTGCGTGGGCTGTGTGAAAATCGTCGACTCGAAACAGATTTTCTTGTTCGCTATAATTCCGGGACGAATTAACCTTCTGATGTTACGGGGTATATTCTACGGCCTTCGCCACCCATATGCCCTAATACCAATTTCGAGTTCGAGCACAGTCCGGGCCGGCAGGCTGGCGCACAATGTATTGGATTTGTGAACCAACTGATGCCGCGTCGAGACGTAGCTTATGCAGACCCCGTTGCCATCACTACACGGGAAGCGGGTGCTCTCCCTTTTGGAGCATGATGAGCTGGAACCCGTTTTCGAAGGAGAAACGACTAGGAAACTCTGGGCGCAAACCGTCGAAGGCGTGGTAGTCGCGGTAGTTGTTCTTTTCCAGCTAATCGGAGAGTCGACAAAAATCCGGGTCTTCGCAGCGGCTATCTTTTACGCCAGCCTCATTACCAGCAGATACCGTCATACTTGCCATTTTCGCTCCTGCGATTCGTAATACGAACAAAATCGACCAAACACTGACCGTCTCGTAAGCGATCCGGTACGGTGTGAAAGTCTGGATCATTGTTGCCAATTACAATCGTCTGCGCATGATCTAATACCGCGTCGATACCGTTGACCATCAACCTCGATATGTGCGGGATGTGATTAAGGATGAAGTCGCGGTTGGCGCCAACCAGCCGAGCCAGGTTCACGTTCTTGTCAAAGATACGCAAGTCGTAGCCCTTGCCGATCAGGCGCTCGATTGCTTCGATCATTGGGCTTTCCCGCAGATCATCTGTTCCTGCCTTGAAGCTAAACCCCAAGATTCCAACTTTCTTGTTCCCCTTTTTCATAACGAGGTCCACTCCCCTAGAGATTTGCATTTCGTTGCTAGGTAGGATGGACGTCAAGATTGGCAACGCCAGGTCGTGGGTTTTGGCTTGGTAAGCAAGCGCGCGAAGGTCCTTCGGCAAGCAGGAGCCTCCAAAGGCAAAACCGGGCATAAGGTAGGCAGGTGAGATGTTGAGTTTCTTGTCTTGACAGAATATCTTCATAACCTCATGCGCATCGATGGAAAAGGCCTTACAAAGGTTCCCAATTTCATTTGCGAAGCCGATCTTTAGAGCATGCCAACTGTTATCGGTGTATTTGACCATCTCTGATGTTCTCAGATCCGTCCTTAACAGTGGAGCATCCAAGTGCGCGTAGAGGAGGGCCAAAATGTCGCCACTTGCTGCGTCCAACTGACCAATCACGATTTTGGGAGGGGAATTGAAATCATTCACCGCTGAGCCTTCACGGAGGAACTCAGGATTATTGCAGACCCCGAAATCAATACCCGCCTTTTTTCCTGAAAACTCTTCCAATGCAGGGATCACTACGCCGTGCATTGTTCCCGGCAAGATCGTGCTGCGGATGACAATGGTGTGTCTAGCTTTCTTGGTCTTGAGCGCCTCGCCTATCTGTTCGCAAACGCGTCGAACGTAAGAAACGTCAAGGTTACCGTTGGTCTGGCTCGGGGTACCGACACAGACGAAGGATAGCTCTGTTTCATGTACCGCATTGACTTGGTCCTCGGTAGCACGGAGTCGGCCGGTTCGGACAGCCTTGGCAATGATTTCGCCAATCTCTGCCTCGATGACCGGAGACCGACCTTCGTTAATTAACTCGATCTTCGTTCGAAAGGGGTCTACGCCGATCACTTCATGTCCATCTTGCGCGAGGCAGCCAGCGGACACTGTACCAACGTAGCCTAAACCGAAGATGCTAATTTTCAAGGCAATCTCCTTGCTGGACGGCGTCTGGTTTTAGATGTATTGCTGCATCACGACAAAGCGTGTTCATGCAAATCTAGGCTAAACCTATGGTGCTAGTGATCAGTTCCGAGTCCCGGCGTTCGACCGGCGCCTGACTCGAAAAATTGCATCGTCCGCGGATACCGCACAAATGTTTGCTCAAGCCGCTTGCATGAATTTAACAAACTAGCTCCGAGCGGTCCGAAACAGCAAAAAACAAAGACTTCTAAAGAGCTGCGAAGAAGCCCAGCGATGCATGGGAGTATTATCCCAGCCCAAGTGAAGTTGACGGCTGCGGAAAGAGCCATCCGGTTTTTGCCAGCGGGTTAGGATCTGATTTATAACGACCGACAAGTTTTCATCCAACTTTGGAAAGCGCCCTCTCAGCAACACTGCCAAGTTGATGCACTCTGCATAATCGTACAGTTCTCGCCGATATACTGTAAGGCGAGGAGCACGGGAAAACGGTTTGGGTACACCGTGTTCGTCAAACAGATTCTTGGTGTAGTAATCGATTCCCCTCTCAATGGCCTTGGTACACCCCGGGTGACCAGTCAGTGCCTCGATTTTAGCAAGCGCCTTAAGTACAAAACAGGTATGAAAATGATCCACAAAATCTCTCGTTCCATCGGTGGCATAGCGCCATGAGCCGTCCGGGCTTTGGAACTCAAGCACAAAATTGAGATTTCTCTCCGCGACTTTTGCGTATTTTTCGTCTGAGAAATCGAATGCTGCACACGTCAGGAGAAATGCGCGATAGGCATTCGCATTCACGACACCCACGGAGTTTTCGGGGAATGGGGTATAAGAACACGAAGAGGCATTGTCGGAAGCTTTGAAATCTTTATAGTCGAGAAGGCCATGCTGGGCGATCGATTGCATGATCTGACGCCATTTGGGGTTTTGGTCAAATTGATAAACTTCCCGAAAGGCTTCGTATACGTATGGAACCGTGGTTATGAGCGGCGTTCCAGATACGATCGTGCCACGGACCGTTTCCCAGTTGAACGGGTAGCCCCAGCAGTAGTTTTCATACCCGGGACACCGTGTCTCGAGAAGAACTTCGAGGAAGTGGACCGCCCGCTTGTGATATTTCTCTGGTTGAGAAAACTTTGCGAGTAGGCCGAAACCCATCGCGTAATGTGCATCTGCAATGGGAAAACGTTGCGGCTTCCAGAACAACCGCCTGGCCGACGGAACAAACGCCTCGGAAAACACCATCGGAGAGACTGCAATGGTTCCCAGGATAGGGTTTTTGTAGTATAGCGCTTTGGCCGCCCGCGTCAGATCGCTGGAGAAATAACTCTGGAAGTCGTAGGAAACTTCTCCATAATTTTGCAACCAATCGATAAACCGCAGAACCGATTTATGAACCTGTTGCGTGGGAATCAAATTTCCCGCGACTTCTCCCATTGCAGGAACTATGGGTTTTACCTCTGTGCTCATAAAATCCTCTCGTTTCGTGGTAGGGTCTTATTCGTCACTTATTTAAATGCAAGCCGCTTTGTAATTTGCACCAGCTCGGCCAGGTGATGTAGCAGTGCTTATCAATGGCTGTTGAAAGAACCGCCCCTCCGTTTTGATTGGACCACACGGGGTAGTCCGTTCCACCACCGAAGAAGGAAATACGGAGTGGAGTACGCGTAATGATCATCGATTTGCTCCAGGGAATCTCTCAGCCAATTGGAAAATCACAGGGACAAGCCTCATTTTCGCTTACTTCTTTATCGACATCAGGCAAGAACTTCTGAAAAAGTTCTCGAGTACATCAATCATTTGTGTTCTGTGCATTCGACGAATGTGGCTGGTCATCTTGCTTCTGATTGTGAAGCGAACTGAACCTGCCTCGTGTTGTTGGCAAGTTGGTCGAAAATGGAATCCATGATCCCGGCGGTTAGGAGAATCTCTCGATAGGAGATAGGCAGGGGGGCGCCTTCTCGAATCGAGTTGTAAAAGGATTCGATAAGACACTTCATGCCCGCATCCATGTGAAAATCCCGCTTCAAAAACAATTTAAGATTGGTCGCAGCATTTCCAAGATACTGCTTTGCGAATATACCCGCAGGGATAAACTTATCCGCATAGCTCTTGAATCTGTCCCCAGGAAGCTTGATTAGAATTTCATGTTCCTGATCAAGAAGAAGCCCGTTCGCCGGACCGTAAATTCGAAACTCATGGAGTGAGGGCCGCATCTGGGAGGAAAAGGTGAAATAGGCTGTTAAGCGTTCTCCTTCACTGAGGATGACCCTAAGCTCATCTACAATCTCATTTTCATCGATTCGTTTCAGGAGCGGGCTCGTAAAACCATAAGCAATCACCTGCAGCCCATCGCCCGTGAGAAACTCGGCAATTCTCGCGACTCCGTGGCTGATGATGTTCTGAAGCAGCTTGCCCGGCAGTTTTCTTACCCAATGTTGTTTGTCGCCCAACAGTGCTTTTGCATAGCTCGGGTCACTCAGATTATAGGAATAGTAGCTCTCCATGTGTACAGGAGATCCCCCAAGATAACCACTTTGCACCAAGTTTCGCATTCGCCGAGCTACGTGGCTGAACTGGTAGTTGTGCCCGACCGTCAGTTTCAAGCCCTTGCTTTCCGCCAGGGACACGAGCTGTTTCGCCTGCTCCGCGAAGACAGTGAAAGGCTTTTCGATGTAGACGTGACAACCATGTCCGAGACAGTTCCTGGCGATTTCAAAATGAGTTTCGGGCGATGTGGTAATGTGCACCACATCGGGCCGAGCCGCATCGAGAAGTTCCATCGCATCCGTGAAATACGCTTTAATCGGGAAACGCTCGTAGAGCTGCTTTGCCATGAGGGCTTCACGGTCGCACACGGCAACAATCTCGCATCCCTTGATCCTCAGGATCTGCGACACATGGCCGTCAGCAATCTTTCCGCATCCTATGATGGCGACTTTAAGCACTGTGTGCATCCTGTCCACAAGCGGCAAAATATTGCTTCAAGGCTTCTGAAGTCGAGATTATTGGCACCCAGCCAAGTTTGGATTTCAGCTTCCGGTTGCTATAACGAGTTTTTTTCCAATAGGCGTGCCAGCGGTTCCGGTTAAAGACGGGCGGCAACTGCCCTTCCGACCAGTGCGAGTATCTCTCCCACAAGTAGCAGAGGGCATAGCTGACGAAGTGGGGTACGTAAATCGAGCGGAAGCGCCTAACACTCCTTTTGTGAAGCCGCAAAAACTGGCGGCTTGAGGGAAGATCATCATCCACTATGTTGAATGCCTCACCCTCAACACCCGGAACTAGCCCTGACAGCACGATTGCCTCCGCGCAGTTGTCCACATAGGTAAACGGTATGGGATTGGATCCTCCGAGGTGGAGGAAAAGTCCAAATGTGCCCAACCCCACGCGGCCGGTAATCTCTGCCTTGCCTTCACCATAGACGCTGCCCGGCCTAACTACAACATAAGGGATTCCCTTAGTCTTTCCGTATTCGCGAAGAAGTTCTTCCTGCTTCACTTTCGCAAAACAATAAGCCTCTTCCCGAAGTTCCGGATGCTCTTCGATTGGACATGATTCGTCCAAAACCCGCCAATGAGGTTTCTTGCGGTTTGAATACACAGCGAACGAACTGACCAGTACGAAACGTCGCAGCCTGGCATTCTGCACACACGCATCGAGCAAGTTGCGCGTTGTTACAACAGAATTCAGAACAGCATTCGGAAAGGATTTTTCGCTGACGCCTGCGGCCAAATGGAGGATGAGGGCTGCATCCTTGCAGGCGAGCTCACAGTCCTGGCGAGACAGCAGGTTACCTTTCACCAGTTCGATCTTAGCGCCCTCCGGCCGTCGCTCGATGACAGCGTTCAATCTACTGAGGTTGCTGGATGGCCGAACCAAACAGACCACATTTCGGAACCCACGATTCAGCAGGCGTTCCAAAACCCTTGCACCGATAAAGCCAGCCGTCCCGGTTATAAGCACTCGCTCATCAGAAGCGATTACAGAATTTTGCGGCTGATTTGCCGCAGGGATTTCATTTCTTTGCATTCCACGTTCTTCGTCGGCGGTACGAGGATCAACCACCGGAAGCCTCCGACTTTCTTATACAAGATATCCTAGCGTCTATCGGATCTTGTTTCTGTCGAGTGGAGTCACCACTCAGATCAGAATTCTCTTCGAGGGATACTGCGTTATCTAAATTGAGCATCGCTCCTCTGCGAGGGTCGATTCATGCGGCTAGCCGCGATTTGTCGAAAGCTTTGGTCTTGTCATAAAGAAGCTTCTCCTAGGTTTACGAAGACGGCTTGAATGCGCTCAACAAATCTCTAAAGGAAGCAACCTCATTACGAACTGCAGGAATAAGTGCTGCCAACAAATATGCGCTGGCGAATCCCAAGGCGAGAACAGACAATTCCATCAGTATCCCGACCGGTTTGAATAGGTGTTGGGCGAACATTGCAAGAGAAATGCCAAACAAACTCAGCAAAACAGGATGTAGAAGGGCGCGCCCAAGACCTTGCAAAGTCAAAGGGGTGCCGCGAAAACTGAAGCTCATTATCCAAGGGAGCATCCCGATGAGTGCCAGAGAGCTGGACAGAGCCACGCCCTTGATGCCGAAAGGCAGACCGATTGCAAAGCTGCATATTATTATGGGGGAAACGATCATCAGGAGTTTGAGGAGTCGTCTCGATTCGCCTCGACTAATAAACAACCACAAGGCTGACTCAAAGAGGAGGTGACCCAAAGCAGAGATTACCAGTAGCTGGAAAACAGGTGCAGCCTCTTCCCACTTGGCGCCCAAGACCAGAGTGATTAGTGGCTCGGCAGCAACAAAGAGAAATCCAAAAACCGGAGTGCCGATCCAGGCGATGAGACCAATAGCGCGAAGATAGTGTCTCGCAAGTCGCTCCGGACTGTCCTGTAATCTGCTGAAGGCGGGAATCACTACGCTTCCGGCCGGCGCGCTCAGCTGCCGTACAGGTAACATCAACAGGTTGTAGGCTCGCGAATAGAGCCCCAATGGCCCGGCTCCGGAGTACCAGCCAACCAGGGTATTGCCCGCGCTGCGATTCACATTCATGATTAGGTAGCTTGCGGCTACGTTACCGCCAAAGGTAATCATAGAGCGCACTTTGGCGCCGCGACGCGGCAAACTTGGTATCCACTTTACCAGCAACCAGGAAAGGACTAGTTGAATGAAATTCGTGATCAAGGGCTGTGCAACCAAGGCCCAATACCTGGCTCCCTTTAGCGCCAGTAAGATGGAAACCGTTACCCCTAGGGAAAGAGAGACAATGTCTCGAAAGGCCAGGGCTGAAAAGCGCATTTGGCGCCTTAGAATTGCCTCGTGCTGAACCCGTAGACCACAAATGATAAATGTCAGAGAAAAGACAAACGTGATTTTCTCGACGCTCGCCTGTTTATAAAACCAAGCCAATACGGGAGCCAAGCAGATCGTGATAGCCGTAAGTACAACTCCAATTCCCACGTTGATCCAAAAAAGCGTGCTGACTTGGTTGTGATTGATCTCCTGGCTTTGAATGGTCGCTTCCGAGAGACCGAGATCGGCGAAGGC
>Ga0182024_10008090_pt1 | contig 22372 bp, 18 predicted proteins | sample P32metaG_FD_120480 | JGI IMG/M metagenome (GOLD analysis project Ga0182024, IMG submission 120480) | Permafrost microbial communities from Stordalen Mire, Sweden - P3-2 metaG (Illumina Assembly) | ecosystem: Environmental > Terrestrial > Soil > Wetlands > Permafrost | place: Sweden: Stordalen... | reverse complement strand
TGCGCTGGTAAGCGATCCTGCACCGGAATGATCGAGCAACAAAATGCCGACATTCGGCGAGGCCGAAAGCAGGGCCCTCGATTCGAGATATTCGACAGTCCCTATCCGCCTAATTGGCCGGCGATTGGTTACTGAAAGCGTTGACGATTTCGCCCGGTTCCCGCGCATGTTGCGCAAGGGATTGAATCGCATAGAAACACCCGTGATCTCGATGGTGCCGAACCCCAGATGGCCGGGCGATTCACAACCGCGCGCGACCAAAGCGCGATTATGATGTTAAGATAAGTGAATTGCAATTACTTGAAGGGCAGCGAATACGCGGTTGAGCTGGGGTCGCGTGCGAGCGGCACTTTCACTGGCGTGAATCGTCGATCGTTTGCAACTCCGGCCGATCCAATTCCGGACGTATTAGCCGGCCACAAAACTGCGTTTGGCAACCAGATCTTCGTTTAAATATCGCCTTTCAACCCGCACGGCAGTATCGGAAGCAATACATTGACTTGCCTCAAATTGCCGAACTCTTTGGCCGAATAAATTGTCCCTAAATCGTTGGTTTGATGGAGCGTTTCTTTGGCGGGAACGACCGACCCGTGTCAAACCCATCGCGGAGATGAGTTTCCGGAACGCCCTGGCTGTGCCAACAAAGGGATGGGTTTAGAGGCAGACGATAAGCCGTGTCTAAACGGTGGTTTTTCGGGAGATGCAATAATCGTATGAGTACTTGACACACTTGCAGGCACGACACGAATTGTCTCCTCGAATAAGTGATAATACGATCCTACTCTTCTGCTGACGGCGCGGTGTCGACGATCACCACATCGACTCCGCCAACGGTTTGCAGCAGGCGATCGATAACTGACTGGCTTATCCAACGGCGAAACCAAGGCCGTTGACTGCGACCTAACACAATGTGGGTGACTCCGTACTCTTTCACAAAGGCATCGATGGCGCTAACCAGATCCGTTCCTTTGAACTGTAAGGATGTGCCGCCCAATTGCGAAGCCAGTTCTAGGTTGTTGGCGATAACACGTTGAGTTGCGGCTTCGATTTTCTCAGGAGCTTCCTTTGGCGTTTGTACGTAAACGGCGAACCAGGGCGCGCTCATCCGATCGGCGATCCGAGCCGCCTTGCGAAGCAGTGCATCGGCGCGGGGGCTGCGGGAACTGAGGCATACCATGACGCATTCCGAGCCTAGCGGCGTGGCTACGCCCTGCTGGGCTTGCTCGCGGCGACGGCGGTCCAGGCGAAAGGCAATTTCCTCCATGGCCAGCTCGCGCAGCTGAGTGAGCTTCTCGGTCGTAAAGAAATTCTCCAAAGCTGTTTTGATTCGCTCCATCGGATAAACTTTTCCAGCCTGGAGACGGTCGCGCAGGTCTTCGGCTGAGAGGTCCACGTTGACGATCTGGTCGGCCATGGCCACCACATAATCGGGAATCCGCTCTTTGACCCGTACGCCGGTGGCCCGCTCGACTATTTCGTGCAGGCTTTCCAAATGCTGAATGTTGAGCGTGGTGATGACATTAATGCCGGCTTTTAGCACTTCTTCCACATCCTGGTAACGTTTGGCATTGCGACTCCCTGGCGCGTTTGTGTGCGCCAACTCATCAATGAGGGCGATGGTCGAATGCCGCTCTAGTACCTTGTCGACATCCATTTCTTCCAGCGTGACACCACGATACTCAATTTTGCGACGAGCGATTTGTTCCAATTCGCCAACTTGTGCTACGGTTTCCGTACGGCCGTGAGTTTCGACTAACCCGATGACCGCATCGACTCCCTGCTTTCGCAGTCGGTTGCCTTCCTGCAGCATTTGATAGGTTTTGCCGACGCCGGCGGCAAAACCCAAATAGATTTTCAGCCGGCCGCGCTGCTGACGGCGAATGAGATCGAGAAATTGCTCGGGTTTTTGCTGCAATTGGTCGTTAGATGCCACGAATATCTATCTCATTTGGAAAGGGTTCACGCCGAGGGTTGCACCTTGGCGTTTCCGGAGCCGATTGTTTTCAAAATCGGAAGAATAATGCGAAACACTGTTTTTATTCCCGGCTCGCTCTCGCATTGCACTGTGCCTCCGTGGGCGGTAACGATTTCACGAACAATGGCCAGTCCCAGTCCGCTGCCACCGGGTGCGGAGCTTCCCGGAATACGAAAGTACTTGTCGAATACGGACTGTAAATACTGTGCCGGAATGCCCCTGCCAGTGTCAGTGACGCTCATTGCCACTTTGCCGTGCTCCTGCTGGGCGCTCATAATGATCCGACCACCCGGCGGCGTATAAGCGAGTGCATTATCCAACAGGTTCTGCAGGGCGTGCTGTAACTGATCGACATCCACAGCAATTTGCGGCAGTTTGGCGGGCACTTCCAGGGAAAGCTCAATGCCTTGCTCGGCGGCTCGGGGTCGGAACGATTCGGCCATCGAGCGGATCAATTCCGCCGGTCGAGCTGGCTCTAAATGCAGCTGTCCTGGCGCTTGTTCCAAACGAGCTAAATCAAGGAGGTTGTTAATCATGACCAAAATGCGCTCCGCATTGTCCCGGGCGTCGACGAGCAATTCGAGTTGTTTTGGTTGAAGCGGCCCGGTCGTTTCCTCCAGGAGCAAGTGTAACGCAAGACGGATACTAGTGAGGGGAGTTTTCAATTCATGGCTGACTGTAGCGACAAGATTAGTTTTCACTTCATCCAGTAAACGGAAACGAGTGATATCCTGCAACAGGACGGTGGCACCGCGAACCACACCCTGGACATCCCGAACGGGAGCAATGCGCGGCAGGAACGAGCGAGATTCATCCCCCGTGCGCAAATTGATAGACTTATCGAAGTCTTGTGGCAAATACTCTTCCCCTTTGAAAAAGCAATCCGAGAGAGGCTGCCGTAAAGCTCCGGGCGGTTCCCATTTGGTGGAGGAAGTCCCTGCCTCAGCCACCGGCAGTACTCCCAACAACCGGCGAGCCACGGCATTGGCCATTTCCACTTCATGCTGTCCGTTCACCACGAATACAGGATCAGGAAATGAATTAATCGTGGCTTGACCGGTCTGCTGTGCAAGTGCTAATTGTCCGCGCTGCGATTGAAGTAAGTCGCGCAGCTGACGAGCCATAGTATTGAAGGCATTTGCTAACTGGCCGATTTCGTCGTCAGATGAAACGGACACCAATTGATCAAGTTTACCGTGCCCGATCGCAGTGGCGGATTCAGTAAGTGCGCGAATCGGATAGAGAATGGTACGAACAGTGCTGCCGAGCAAGAAGGCCGCCAAAGCAATGCCGAGCACTAGTCCAGCTCCGTACCACCACAATGACAAACGTGCCAAGTGGCGTGCCTGATCGTCGGCGGCGCGCATGTTGTCTTCATTCAATGTAAGGATCTTGCCCGACGTCTCTTTGATTTTGCGGAAAGAGTTGTACAGTCCTGGTTGACCATCGGGTGTGAAGTAAAGGGCAGTACGGGACTCCGCGGTAGGTTTATAAAATGCGTTGCCCTGCGCTCGATATTGCTGGCTTAGCTCAGTAAGCGACGCCACTAGCTCCGCTTCACCGGGAAGCGTGATATTGTTTTGTTCCTTCGACAGATTCGTGTTGAACGATTTCCAGTTGTCTTGATATTGCTTAAAAGCGTCGCTCTCGCGGCCGGCCAGCGCGAATTGGAACGATGAATCGATGCGCTCCAAGGCTTCATTTAGATCGCGCATATAGATCACGCTGTCGTAGTTTTCTCGCAAGATTTCATCGATGTGCGTGCCGAGGCGATAAATCAAAAACGTCGCAGTTCCCCCGTTAATTGCCAACAGCGCCACAAGTGGGGTGAGAGCTAAAATTATTCGTTGCCGTAGAGTCACGGGGCGCCCTTTGCAGAGAATGTTTCTTGATTCGATCTCTTTGTAACTGCACCGAATCCGTTCAAATTCCGTATCGCTTGCGTTTCCGATAGAGAGTGCTGGCATTGATACCCAGTTTTTCGGCAGCTTCTTCAATCGTTTCGCTGGCTGCTAATATGTGGCGGATGTGCTCAGCCTCCATTTGATCCAACGAGGTGCCTTCCAACGAAATGTTTTCTAAGACAACTGGATTACCGATTTGCGAAGGTAAGTGGCATCGTTCAATCATCGGGCCAGGCGACAAAATGACACCACGCTCGATCGCATTTCGTAATTCTCGAATGTTTCCGGGCCAAGGATAACAGACCAGTACCTCGCGCACAGGTTGGGCAAAACCTGAAATTGATTTCCCGTTCTGACGAGTAAAGAAACGCAGCAAATGGTCCGCCAGCGGCAAAATATCACTGATTCGCTGCCGCAGTGGCAGCATCGTGACTTCAATCACGTTTAAGCGATAGAACAGATCTTCGCGAAATCGGCCCGCAGCGATGTCCGCTTCCAGATTGCGATTCGTGGCTGCGATGATTCGCACATTACAGGTTCGCGTCTCTGTTTCGCCTACCCGTTCATAACACTTTTCTTGCAGTAGGCGCAAGAGCTTCGGTTGTAGCGCCAACGGCAAATCGCCAATCTCGTCCAAAAATAACGTCCCGCCTTCGGCCGCAGCCACCTTACCCATCGTGTCTCGAATGGCTCCTGTAAACGCGCCTTGCACATGGCCGAACAATTCGCTCTCCAGTAATTCGGCAGACAGGCTCGGGCAAGCAACCGTGACAAACGGCGCAGCGGCTCGGGCACTGCGCGCGTGAATGGCCCGCGCCAATACGCCTTTGCCCGTACCGCTTTCGCCGCGCAGGAGGATGCTAGCCTCGGTCGGCGCGGTTTTGAACGCCACTTCTAAGGCCTGGCGCATTTGGGGTTCGTCGGTTTGAAGGTCGACCTCGGGTGCAACGGCGCGGACTTGTTCCGCTAAGTCGTCAACTTGAACTTGGAGCTGCCGCATCCGGGCAATTCGGTCGAGCACCACCCTGAGTTGATCAGGCGTAAAAGGTTTCGGCAGATAGTCAAAGGCGCCGCGCCGCATCGCCTCAACCGCTGTTTCGATTGTGGCATGCGCTGTGACGACGACAACCTGCAAACCTGGGGCCATCCGCAGCAGGCGCGGCAGAAGATCCAGCCCCTGCTCTTGCATGAGGCGCAGGTCGAGAAAAGCGACCTCAAAGGGCCGATGGTGCAACAGGTCAAATGCCTGTGCACTATCCCGTGCCTCTGCAGCTTGATGTCCCAGCAACTCGAGCGAAAGTCGCAACGTGCGCCGTAAGCTCGCGTCATCATCGATTACCAAAATATTCATGGATGAAATCCCCCCTCATGTGCTGTCGTTGAATTGCTCGAGATGGGCAATTCAAGACATTGCCATTTGACTCTGCTTTGCAGAGAATTGTCTGCCGGACAGGGTTTTTCTTGTGGCCATGCTGGCCAGTCGCTCGCGCGACAGCACGTTCGCAAATCGTCGGTTTTGCAAGCGGAGGCAAAGCAGAGGTTTCCAAATTCGTGCAATTGTGCATCATCGTGCAACGTGCAATCGTGCAATTTGCCATTTTTCGAGGCCAGTGAAAAAATGTGAATTTCCTATCTGCAGTCAGCTAATCACTTTATGCAACGGCTTTCGCCTCCGGCACAAATGATGCAATCTATCCTGCAGAAAAGGTGCCGCAAAAATCTCGGCGGAGACTTAGCGGCTTGGCTTAGGAAGGCGCAGGTTGCAGGACACCTGCCGAAAGGAGCGTGTCAGATGTTGACGTTTCAACGAGGAAAGTTCGTCGGAATTGCCGCTGACCTACTCGCCGCGGTGGCTCTAACCGGCGTTGGAATCGTCTTCCACATGATCGTTAACAAGGGATCTTCGATGGCCTTGGTGGAAGTACTCGCGCTGGCGGTGGCCGTCATGGCAATCTTGAGGTTTCATCTTTGGGTTCTCGACACTGCGGGGAACGATTTGAACTCCGTTCAAACCAGACTGGCGGCTTTGATGCGACGATCGCAGGCAATTGATCGCAGCCCACAAAGTAATCAATCAGCGACGAATGTGAATGACAGTCCTGATTTCCAGCGAAACTTTTGCGGCCTGCGATCTCGGCCAAAGAGCATCGCCTGATCCTTGGTCGAGAGCGTTTCAGCATTCTGACTAGATTCGATTACCCGTTACCACACAGAATTTTAGGTAGCTAATCCAGTGGATCTTCTCGTTTGTTGCCCGCCATGTTTGTACTGGGCCTCGTGGGCCTGGGCTTGATATTCGCCTTCACCAAGGGGTGTGAAAAAGTCTGAGAGGACAGATCATGATTATATTTGCCGCCTTCGTAACCGTGTTGTTATTCATTTATCTGTTCGCGGCGCTATTGCGCCCCGAATGGTTCTAAAACGAAAGTGATTCGCGCATGAATCTTGCAATCTGGGTGCCCCTAACGTTTGGTTTAGGCCTTGTCATGATGCTTTTGTTCTACGCGTTCATGAAGTTCTGTGAAGTTATCTAAGTTCCTTCGATAGTATGAAATGTCGGTTCATTACCAACAGTATGGAATGTGATTAGTAGTCTGCGCGGAGACGCAGCGGTCAGACCATTTCTGGCCCCTGTCTCGCGCTGAAAATTGAGTAGGAGTTTACCAGACCATGTGGCTGCTTCCGATCTTAATCATCGTTTTTACGACTATCATCGCGGTCCCCATGAGCCGTTATATGGCGTGGATCTTTGAGGGCAACTACCGGTTGCCGCGGATCCTTCGCTGGTTTGAATCGCGGATCGACACTGGCCCTCAGAACTGGAAGCAATACACCGTCTCGCTGCTTGCTTTTAACACTGTGCTATTTGTCTTTTCTTATCTGATTTTGTTCGTGCAACCGTGGATGCCGCTGAATCAACTCGGGCGTGGCATGTTATCGCCGTCAACGATTTTTCACAGTGTCACTTCTTTCATCACGAATACGAATTTGCAGCATTATTCGGGCGACCAGCATTTTTCCAACTTCAGCCAAATCTTCTTTTGCATCACGAATTTCTTCTTGTCCGCAGCGGTGGGATTGAGCGCGTTGCTGGCGATCATTCGCGCGTTGCGCGGTGATTCTTATCTCGGCAATTATTTTGTCGATATGTGGCGCACGGTGATGTACATCTTTTTGCCCGTCGCCTTCGTATTATCGCTGATATTCCTACAACAGGGCAGTCCGATGACCTATGACTGCGCACATCAGGTCGCAACTCTTGAACCTGGGGCGATGGGGACAGGGGACGACGGACAACCCAAGCAGCAAACCATCGTCGTCGGACCACTAGCCACGTTCGTACCTCAAAAGATGCTCGGCACCAATGGTGGCGGATTTTACGGAATGAACTCCGCGCATCCCTTTGAAAATCCCACCGCCGTAACAAACTTCCTCACGACGTTCGCGATGATGGTATTCCCATTTTCGCTGGTGCTGATGTACGGCCGAATGCTCAAGCGCATGCGACACGGATGGGTGATTTTTTCCGTGATGATGATCATGATGGTGGGCACGATCGTCTGGACAATCTGCTTCGACACACAGAAGCCAAACCCCGGACTAATCGCTGGGGCTAGTCATGTCTATCCCCAAGACATTCCACAAGACGATGGGTCGGTGAAGCACGTCTGGGCGGTGGCCACCGCAGGGCGGTCGACCGAGTTAGTGGACCGTGATCCCGAAAAGAATGGGGCCGACAAACCGGTCGCCGCCCCCGTGCCGGCCCTGCCGGTGGACCAACAGTTAGGAAATCTGGAAGGCAAGGAAATGCGGTTTGGAACCTCTGCCGGTGCAACCTTCGCCGCCGTCACGGTCGACGTGACCTGCGGCGCGGTGGATTGCGAACACGACAGCCTCAATCCGATTGCCGCCTTGTCGCCGATGGTGGGCATGTGGCTGAACTGCATCTATGGCGGCAAAGGCGTCGGCATGATCAACCTGTTGATCTATTTGATCGTGGGAGTATTCATTGCGGGCCAAATGGTGGGGCGCACACCTGAGTACTTAGGAAAAAAGATTGAAGCACGCGAGGTTAAGCTTGCCATCCTGGCGTTGCTTGTTCATCCGATCATGATTCTCGCACCCGTTGGCCTGTTTGCCGCTACGGACTGGGGCCAGAAAGCCACTAGCAATCCAGGTGCTCACGGATTTTCACAGATTTTGTACCAATTCTCGTCGGCCTCGGCCAACAATGGTTCGGCCTTCGACGGCTTAGGAGTCACGTATGGCCTGAACGACAACCCGAATCCGGCTCCCGAATCCGTGCCTTGGGACATTGCGGCGGGTTTGGTAATGCTCATTAGCCGCTATCTTCCCATCATCGCGCCACTCGCCATGGCGGCCAGTCTGGGGGCCAAGAAATCGGCGCCCTTCGGTCCAGGTACGCTTCGCGACGACACGTTTACTTTCGGTTGCTTGCTGTTTGGAACCATTGTAATCGTGGGCGCATTGCTATTTCTACCGGTCGCCGCGCTGGGACCAATCGCAGAACATTTCGGACCAATACCCTTCGGAGGTTAGCCCGCATCCAACTTTCAACTCAACTTCCCAAGGGAACAAGATTTTTGGAGTGAACTCAAAATGGATCAACTTTTAAGCACAAAGCAACCTCCCAGCTCTCAAGAGTATTCGCCGGAGCAAACCAAACTTGCTCGCCGACAAAGCCGGCGCTCAGGCTTATTTGCGCCCGAACTCACGAAGGCGGCGCTCAAACAATCATTTCTGATGCTACGCCCCGACGTCCAGTGGAAAAACCCTGTGATGTTTGTGGTCGAAGTCGGCACGGTGCTGAGCATTATTTTCACGATTCGGGCCGCGATGGGCTACAGCAGCAAGGCCGGCGTCGGCTACTTGATTGCCTTAGACGTATGGCTGTTTCTGACGGTGCTGTTCGCTAACTTCGCGTCGGCGCTGGCCGAGGCTCGTGGCAAGGCCCAGGCCGATGCGCTGCGCAAAACGCGACAATCTACCCCTGCCTTTCGTCTTAAAGCCAATGGCACGACCGAGGCGACAGTGTCGACGACGCTGCAAGCCGGAGATCATGTCGTCATCGAAGCAGGCCAAATCATTCCCGGTGACGGTGAGATTCTTGAAGGCGTGGCCTCAGTCGACGAATCGGCCATCACCGGCGAATCGGCTCCCGTGATTCGCGAGGCAGGGGGCGACCGATCGGGAGTCACCGGCGGCACCCGAGTGCTTTCGGATCGAATCGTGGTCGAGATTACCGCCGCTGCCGGCAAATCGTTTCTCGATCGAATGATCGCCTTGGTGGAAGGCGCCATCCGGCAGCGCACCCCGAATGAGATCGCGTTGTCTTTGGTATTAGCGGCTTTCACGTTGATTTTTTTGCTTGTCACCGCTTCGCTCTGGCCGATGGCATTGAACGCTGAATTGTATATGAAAGATTTTCTCGGCATTACCCAGCCTTTAAAAAGCCTGGGCACTGATGTACCGACGCTCGTAGCATTATTGGTGTGTTTGATCCCCACCACGATTGGCGCGCTTCTGGCGGCGATCGGCATCGCCGGCATGGATCGAGCCTTGCGGGCCAACATTCTGGCCAAGAGCGGCAAGGCCGTGGAAGTGGCGGGCGATGTGGATACTCTGCTGCTGGACAAAACGGGAACCATTACTATCGGCAACCGCAAAGCGACGCGGTTTGTACCATTCGATGGTTACAGCGCCACGGAACTGGGCAGGTTGGCTGCCCAAGCTTCGACCGCCGATCAAACTCCCGAAGGCAAAAGCATCGTGGAGTTGTTTCACCAGCTCGACGGTTCTTCCAGCGGCAACGGTGCGGTTCCCCCAGGAACGCAGTTTGTGGCATTCAGCGCACAAACGAGAATGAGTGGTGCTGATCTTCCCGACGGTCGGCAAATCCGCAAAGGCGCGCCGGATGCAATTGTACGGCACGTCAAAAAGCAAAACGGCTCTGCACCAGGTAATACCGACAGCGTGGTCAAAGAAGTGGCTAGCAAGGGAGCCACGCCGCTGTTAGTTTGCGACGGAAATCGCATCGCCGGCATGGTGGTTTTAGAAGATATCCTCAAGCCCGGCATCTCGGCGCGGTTTGAACGCTTGCGGCGAATGGGCCTGCGAACCGTGATGGTCACCGGGGATAACCCATTAACCGCGGCAGCAATTGCCGCTCAGGCGGGAGTGGACGATTTTGTCGCCGAAGCTACGCCGGAAGCAAAACTCGAATATATCCGCAAGGAGCAAGCCAGCGGTAAACTTGTTGCCATGATGGGGGACGGGACGAATGATGCCCCAGCGCTGGCGCAAGCCGACGTCGGCATTGCCATGAACTCGGGCACGCAGGCAGCCAAGGAAGCCGGTAACATGGTGGACTTGGATAGTGATCCCACGAAATTGATTGAAGTCGTGGAAATTGGCAAACAGCTGCTGATGACGCGTGGATCCTTAACGACGTTTTCGATCGCCAACGACGTCGCAAAATACTTCGCGATCATCCCGGCATTGTTCGCAGCCACGCTGCCATGGCTTAAACCATTCGACATCATGAACTTGCACTCGGCCACCTCGGCGATTCTATCCGCCGTGATTTTCAACGCGATTATTATTCCGCTCTTGATTCCGATCGCTTTGAAAGGGGTCAAGTATCGGCCCGTGGGAGCGGATGCCCTGCTGCGTCGAAATCTACTGATTTGGGGTTTGGGCGGCGTAATCGCACCCTTTATCGGCATCAAGCTAATTGACTTGGTTATGGTCGGCTTGCATTTGGTTGCGTAATCCGGCCACACCGTAAACGGAGCTTTCAATATGTTGCGAGTCATATCCAAGAGTTTACAGTTATTGTTTTTTACAGTAGTGATCTGTTGCATCATCTATCCGGCAGTCCTATGGGCTATTGGTCGAGTCTTTTTTCCATTTCAAGCAGGTGGCAGCTTGGTTGGAGCAGACGGCAAGCCGGCGACGAGCGATGCCACAGCGGTAGGGTCACTGTTAATTGCACAGCCATTTACCAAAGACGAATTTTTCCAACCGCGGCCGTCGGCTTGTTCGTACGATGCATCCGCATCCGCTTCATCCGCTTTGGCGTCTTCTAATTACGCCCTTCGGAATCGAGCAGCCGTCGCCATCGGAGCGATCGCCACTTACAAAGGTGGACCGAAAGCCGGACAGTCCGTGGGTTCCGACATCGAGACTTGGTTTCAGAAAGACCAATTCGGTGGCAATCCGTCGATCGTGGCTCAATGGGCTGATGCACACAACAGTGTAGCCCAAGCTTGGGTGGGCACGACGTTTGACGAAAAGAATCCTACGCCCCAACAACAATATGTCCTCGATTGGGAAAAGACCCATGCCGATGCAGTCGCCAAATTCAAAACGGATAATCCCGATAACCAAAACCCGTCGCCATCAGACTTAGCGGTGGTGTTCTTTGAGTCCTTCAGCAAAGAGAACCCAGGAAAATTCTTATCCGCCGTTACGAAAACGGGTGCCGACGGAAAATCCACAACCACGATCGAGCCAGTTAAAGAGGGCAGCGATATTCAATCGACCTTCTTCGACATGTGGCTGCAGGAACATTCCGACGTCGAGCTTCAGTCCGTACCAGGTGATATGGTGACGACGTCTGGTTCCGGCCTCGACCCAAACATCACTCTTGATAATGCACTTTTTCAGCTAGACCGCGTGGCGGCAGCATGGGCGAAGAAAACAAGCAAAGATGAAGCGCAGGTTCATAGCGAGATCGAAAAGCTGCTGCGCGATAACGCCCCGGCTCCTTTCGGCGGAGCAGTGGGAGTACCACTGGTCAACGTCTTAGAAACGAATCTGGCGCTACTAGCTCGCTACGGCAACAAATAGTCAACTTCGATTCATTTCAATAGGAGGAAAATGTGAACGCGATTCCACCGACTCGATGAACCATGCGAGTGGGAGAATCCCGCACCGCGGTTCGAATTGTTTCGATTACACACACATTTTTCATAGAGGAGCATTCAATGTCTGTCCCGAAGCCACAGCAACAACCAATCAAAGTTCCGTCGAAGCCGGCACAGCAGCAAGCCGCCACCAAGCCGGCCCAGCAACCGCAACCGGCGAAGTCGGTGCAGAGCCAAACGCCTGCTCGCTCGTCGTAAGTACTCGGCAGCCGCACGGCGGGGTTTGATCCCTGAGCCTTATTGTGTTCGAGATTGAATCCACCACCACTACAACGCTGCCTGAAAATGCCAGAAGGCAAGTAGCGCGATACGCCCGCCGCCTGGGATTGTCGCGCGAACACCTCACCGGAGTCCCTTGCTCGGTCCCCACCTAAGTTCATCAGGCTGCACACCTGAGTGGCAGGATCGAGTGAGGACTCCGGGTTTAGTTCAGCAAACGCATTGGGGTGCGATACGTTGCCCCCAGTAATGACTTTGGAATATTCACCGAAACGTTCGAAAGGACTGGGTATGTTTGTAGTTTCCGTGATCGTGAGCGGAATCGCTCTAACGATATTCGCTGTTTGGGTAATTACCCATCGACCCGAACAGTCTTGATTGACGTGGTGATAGACGCTTGCCCCATGCATGGGCACAACATTTGCAATTCAGTTTAAACCAATATGTCCATTTGCTCCCCCTGGCGACCTGACGACGCAGTAACGTGCAAAGCGCGGGTCCTGGTAATCGAAGACGAGCGTCGGAGTCGGCAATTCCTTCGAAGTATTCTCGTAGGTTACGGCTACCGCCTGACCGAAGTTGATACAGGTGCTGCGGGCGTCAAACATGCGCGAACTTGCGCACCGGACATCATCGTTCTCGATCTTGGGTTGCCCGACATGGATGGCATCGAGGTCATTCGCACCATCCGGAAGTCCTCTGTGGTACCCATCCTGGTGACTTCGGCGCGCGACCGAAGCATTGGTGCGGTTGCCGCCCTAAACGCCGGCGCAAACGACTATCTAAGAAAACCATTCGAAATTGGAGAGTTGCAGAGCCGCATCAATACACTGATTCAAAATGCTCGACGACCATCGGGCGTCGGGAATGAGGACTTTATTACCGATCATTTGCGCGTCGATTGCAAACAGAGAAGGGTCTTCGTAGACGATCGGGAAATCCAACTGTCTCCGACAGAATATGGAATTCTGCTCAGCCTGATTGTACATGCTGGCGGCGTTGTAACGCTCGACCAACTGTGCAAGGAACAAGCAACGGCTCGGGGTGCAATTAATGAACTGCTAGTTCGAACTGGAATGATGCAACTTCGTCGCAAAATAGAAGGTGACACCATGCAATCGCATTTTGTTCAAGCGGAGCCTGGCGTAGGCTACCGGCTGGTTGTGGTTTGATTCAGGACATCTTCATCGATTGCGTCGCGACCGACTTTCTCAACCCTTCTTCTCCGTCGGCCGCTAATCTCGTCTAGCGTCTTGCAGATTGCATTGTGCTTCGTGCAATACTGCAATGTTTTGTAGTGAGCTGATCTAGCCAATTGCTATATCTCGCTTGCTGGAAGGCAGTTGTATTCGTGCAGAGAACTTCGGCACGGGGGATGCTATTACGGGACACGATTCATGTACAGCATATCGTGCCGCTGTCCAAAAGCCTTATTTTCGCGTAAAAGCGGCACATGATATTGCTGAGGAGGAAGAGCATGTCGTTGCGTCTACGAAATAAATTCATCACCGCGATTATGGCGCTTGTGGTTTCGTTGGCATTGGTGGCGGCGTTCGCGGCAGTCGACGCGCTGGCGCCAAAGGCATCGCTGCTGGGATTCATCATCAGAGCGTCCGTTTTGGCGGGCATCGTCCCGGTCGCGCTCATCGGCTTTAATGCCCTCTGTGACAAATGCACACTCCCTAGCGACCGACGCGGCAGCGACGAATCTGCAACTCACTTAGCGACCGTCCGAAAGAACAATCTAATTCACAACGGCCAGCATCAGAACGAAAAAGCTCCTGATCGCGGCGCAGCAATTATTGCCGGTCGTGACGAAACCATGCTGGCTTTTATTCCTGTCTACCATTCGACACGTTTTTCAGTCGTGCCAAAAGAAAAATGGTGGATCGGTCAGTGAACCGCACGGGCATGAGGGCAATTAACAACGTCGTTGAACCTTGAAGCTAATCACCCCAATGAAAGCGAAGTACCGGCAATAGCCGCGAAATCATAAGGAGCTACTTCATGCCTCTGGAAATTTGGCTACCAGCGATGTTTGTGTTGGGCATCGCCTTGATGGGCCTATGTTTATTGTTTTTGAAAGCCAGCGAACACATTTGAGGTCTAAACCATGTTGATTTACATCACCGCCGCGGTGGCGGCATTTTTGTTCGTTTATTTGTGGGTCGCCATGATTCGGCCGGAATGGTTCTAAACCGCGGTGAATTCGGCACGTAACTAGGAGTAATCGCACTATGTGGCTTCTTCCCATTTCGATTCTTGTAGGGACCACGATCCTTGCTGTTCCACTGAGCCGTTACCTGGCGTGGCTTATGAATGGCAAATATCGCGCTCCAGGAATCTTGCGCTGGTTTGAATCCAAACTCAACAGCGGTCCGCAGAACTGGAAGCAGTACACCGCCTCCTTGATCATTTTCAATACGGTGCTGTTCGTGTTTGGCTTTGCCATGTTGGTGATGCAACCGTGGATGCCGCTGAATTCACTCGGCCGAGGAATGCTGGAACCGACGACGATTTTTCACAGCGTGATCTCGTTCATGACGAACACCGACCTGCAGCATTACTCGGGCGATCAGCACTTTTCCAACTTCAGTCAGATTTTTTTCTGTCTGGCGAATTTCTTTTTGTCGGCATCCATTGGATTCTGCGCGCTGACGGCTATTATTCGAGCTTTTCGTAGTGATCCGAATGTCGGCAACTTTTTTGTCGATATGTGGCGGGTCGTGGTCTACATGTTTTTACCGATCTCATTGCTTCTGGGCGTGATTTTTCTGCACCAGGGCAGCCCGATGACTTATGACTGTGCTCGCCAAGTGGCCACACTGGAACCTGGCGCAATGGGCAATAACGACGATGGCACACCCAAACAACAAACCGTCGTGCTTGGCCCATTGGCAGCCTTCATTCCGATGAAGCAATTGGGCACTAACGGCGGAGGTTTCTACGGCATGAATTCGGCCCACCCGTTCGAGAATCCGACGGCGCTCACCAACTGGCTGTCGTGCGTCGCTATGATGCTGTTTCCGTTTGCCTTGGTGCTCATGTATGGCCGGATGCTCGAACGTTTGAAACATGCGTGGGTGATTTTCTCAGTCATGTTATTTCTGATGGTCGGCACGGTTGTCTGGTCGGTGTACTACGACACGTTGCAGCCGAATCCGGGATTAACAGCACACCCGATCGCGGAGACCTACTCCGTCCCCGACCCGAAAGCGGCGGACGGACAGCGTGAGATCACAATTCCGACGGTGGCAGGACTGCCAGTTGATCAGCGTTTGGGAAACCTGGAAGGCAAAGAAATGCGGTTCGGCACCTCGGCTGGCGCGACTTTCGCCGCACTGACTGTGGACGTCACCGATGGCGCCGTGAATTGCGAACACGATAGCCTCAATCCAATGGCATCTGTTTCTCCCATGGTCGGCATGTGGCTCAATTGCATTTATGGCGGCAAGGGAGTCGGCATGATTAACATGCTGCTGTACATCATTGTGGGAATTTTTGTCGCCGGCCAGATGGTTGGGCGAACGCCCGAATATCTCGGCAAAAAAATTGGCCGCCGAGAAGTAGCCTTAGCCCTGATTGCACTCTTAATTCACCCGATTATGATCCTCTGGCCATCCGGGTTGTTTGCCGCAACGGACTGGGGAAACAAGGCTATTAGCAATAACGGCCCGCACGGTTTCTCGCAAATCATGTATCAGTTTTCGTCGGCATCGGCCAACAACGGCTCGGCATTTGACGGACTCGGCGTTTCGTATGGATTGAACAGCAATCCCAATCCCTCGCCCGAATCGATTCCATTCGACATTGCCACCGGCATCGTGATTGTTATCAGCCGCTTCATTCCGATCATCGCCCCGATTGCGATGGCGGCCAGCCTCGGTGCCAAAAAATCTGCTCCGTTCGGGTTGGGAACTTTGCGCGATAACACGCCAACTTTTGGCTTTCTATTGCTCGCAACGATTCTAATCGTCGGTGCCTTGCTGTTCCTTCCCATCGCCGCGCTCGGCCCATTGGCGGAGCATTTAGGACCGATACCGTTTGGTGGCTAACTGCCGTTATTCCAGAATCGATTGATCCCACGAAAGTAAGTCATGAGGAATCTCTGAAATGAGTGACGCAATTCTTGACACAGTCGGAACAAGCGCTGCCTTGTCTCCAGAACAACCCGGAGCACCGCGCCGTTTGAGGCGGCAACCGCTGCTAACGATGGAAACGACTTTGCAGTCGATCAAGCAAGCATTCATCATGCTGCGGCCCGACGTGCAGTGGAAAAATCCGGTGATGTTCGTCGTGGAAGTGGGAGCCGTCCTTACTTTTCTGTTCATCTTCAGTGCCACCTCGGCTGCTGTCTCGCGGTATTTTATTGCCCTCGATGCTTGGCTGTGGGCGACTGTGTTATTCGCCAATTTTGCCACTGCATTAGCCGAAGCACGTGGCAAGGCTCAAGCGGAGTCTCTGCGGCGCAGCCGTCGCGATACCATCGCCTATCGGCTCAAGGACCACGACGAAATTGAAGAGATTTCGTCTGCAAACTTACGTCCCGGCGATCGAGTGCTCATCGAGGCAGGTCAGATGATTCCCGGCGATGGTGAAATCATTGACGGCATCGCGTCGATTGACGAATCAGCGATTACGGGCGAATCGGCGCCAGTCATTCGTGAAGCAGGCGGTGATCGTTCCGGCGTGACTGGAGGTACCAAGGTTATTTCCGACCGAATCACAGTCCGCATCACCAGTGGCGCAGGCGAATCGTTCCTCGATCGCATGATCGCCTTGGTGGAAGGCGCCATCCGGCAGCGCAGCCCCAACGAAATCGCTCTGACGCTTGCACTTTCTGCATTAACACTGATTTTCTTGATTGTCGTCATTCCACTTTGGCCGATGGCGTGGCAAGCCGAGCAATACATGATGGGATACCTCGGAATTTCGGAACCGTTACACAGCCTGGGCACCGACGTCCCAACTTTAGTCGCACTATTGGTCTGCCTTATTCCTACGACGATTGGCGCGCTATTGGCCGCAATCGGAATTGCCGGAATGGAACGTGCGCTGCAAGCGAATATTATCGCCAAGAGCGGCAAGGCAGTGGAATTGGCTGGCGACATCGACATCGTGCTGTTGGATAAGACGGGTACGATCACGATGGGCAACCGGCATGCGACCAAATTCCTTCCGGTTGGAAAACATTCCGAGGCCGAATTGGCCGGCTTGGCTGCTCTGGCTTCTGGGGCCGATGAGACACCGGAGGGTCGCAGCATTGTCAAATTATTTGAAGAACAGGCGAAGACACATATTAGCGTGCCACGCGAGTCTGTTTTCATTCCGTTCACTGCACAAACTCGCATGAGCGGCATCGATTTGCCCGATAATCGGCGTATCCGCAAAGGTGCCCCTGATTCGGTATTGAAGATGGTCCGTGGTCAAAATGGCAAGGTGCCAAGTGAATTGACCGAAAAGGTCGACGCCGCCGCCTCACAAGGCGCCACACCTCTGGTTGTTGCCGATGGAAATGAAGTCATTGGAGTGATTGTCCTGGAGGATGTTTTGAAGCCCGCCATGCAGCAGCGCTTTGAACGGCTGCGGAAGATGGGCCTGCGAACCGTGATGGTCACTGGCGACAATCCGCTCACGGCCGCCACGATTGCCAAGAAGGCCGGAGTCGACGACTATATTTCGGAAGCCACGCCAGAAACTAAGCTCGAATATCTGCGCAAGCAGCAGGCCGAAGGAAAACTGGTCGCCATGATGGGCGATGGAACGAACGATGCTCCGGCGCTGGCCCAAGCAGATGTCGCTTTGGCCATGAACGCGGGGACCCAGGCCGCCAAGGAAGCGGCCAACATGGTCGACCTCGATAGCGATCCGACTAAGCTGATCGAAGTCGTAGAAATCGGCAAGCAATTACTCATGACCCGCGGTGCGCTGACGACCTTTTCGATCGCCAACGACGTGGCGAAGTACTTCGCTATCATTCCGGCGCTGTTTGCCGGCACGCTGCCTTGGCTGAAAAAGATCGACATTATGCACTTACACTCACCGACCTCAGCAATTCTATCGGCGGTAATCTTCAATGCCCTGATTATCCCGGCGCTGATCCCAGTGGCGCTCAAAGGCGTTGCCTACAAGCCGCTGGGCGCTGATGCGCTATTGCGGAGGAATTTGCTGATTTGGGGGCTCGGTGGTGTGATCCTGCCGTTTATTGGCATCAAATTGATCGACGTCATAATGGTCGCACTGCATTTGGTCAGCTAATCTCCAGAACAAGTTGCGAAAGGAATTACGGAGCTATCCATGTTGCGAATCATCTCCAAGAGTTTGTGGTTGTTGCTATTCACGGTCGTTCTCTGCTGCCTGATTTATCCAGCCGTGTTATGGGCAATCGGTAGGACATTTTTTCCGTTTCAGGCTGGCGGCAGCATGGTCGGCGCCGACGGCAAACCAGCGGCGGACGATGCCACTGCTGTGGGATCGCTGCTGATTGCCCAACCGTTTACGAAGGACGAATTTTTTCAGCCGCGGCCGTCGGCCTGCTCGTACGATGCGTCCGCGTCGAGCTCATCCGCCCTTGCCGTTTCCAACTACATGCTCCGAAACCGGGTTGCCACGACTATCGGTCCGATTGCCACGTACAAAAGTGGCGCTAACGTCGGAAAGCCGGTTGGTCCTGACATTGAGGCCTGGTTCAAGCAAGACAAATTCCAGGGTAATCCGTCGATCGTCGCCCAATGGGCCGACGCACACAACGGTGTAGCCCAAGCTTGGGTTGGCACGACGTTTGACGAAAAGAATCCCACGCCCCAGCAGCAATACGTGCTGGATTGGGAAAAATCACACCCTGACATTGTGGCGAAGTTTGTGAAAGACAACCCTGGCAACGATCATCCTGCGCCCAGTGATTTAGCGATGGTATTCTTCGAAACATTCTCGAAAGACAACCCGGGCAAATTCCTATCCGCCGTTACTAAAACGGGCGCCGATGGAAAATCGACGACCACCATCGAAACCATCACGGAAGGAAGCGATATTCAATCGAACTTCTTCGATCTGTGGCGGCAGGAATATCCGGATGCCGAATTGCAGGACGTGCCCGGCGATCTCGTGACCACCTCCGGTTCGGGACTCGATCCGCACATCACGCTGGATAACGCCCTGTTTCAATTGGATCGCGTGGCCGCCGCCTGGGCCAAAGACACCGGCGGGGACGAAGCGAAAATTCACGTCGAAATCGAAAAACTACTGAAAAGCAAAAGCACTGCACCGCTGGGTGGGCTGGTCGGCGAACCGCTAGTGAACGTGTTAGAAATGAATCTGGCGCTCCAGGAGCGATATCAAAAACAATCATCCGACAACAAAACGCCAGAAGGCAAGTAGCGCGACGCGCCTCCGCCTGGCTAGTCGCGCTAATGCTTCGCCGGAGTTCCTAGCTCGGTCCCCACCTAATTTCATCAGGCTGCACACCTGAGTGGCAGGATTGAGTAGGATCTCCGGTGTTTCAAATTGAGCGCTGGTTCAACATATGGCAACAGCCGACCAAAATACCGACGGACCGAGGCCCGCTTCCTCAAGCTACTTCGTGCCCATGGGACCGGCAAAGTTCATTTCGATGCCAGGACGTCGAATTTTCAAGCTGATGTGCAACGTCCATCACGTGATTTGCCTGGCACTATTGATTTATACTTTCGACGAGGCTATCGGCCTTGCGATGGCATGCTATGGCTTGATGATCGGTTTAGTCCTCGTTGCCCTGAGAATTACGCGCGCCAGAAACATGCAATTCGCATGTTGTAACCCTCGCAAGCGAGTTGAGTATGGAGCTTTCTCAGAATGCCGAGGCGCCGCCCGACAAGCATGATGTAGACTTACCGTCGAAAGCAGTTGTCTTCCTTGAGCTGACCAAGTTTCATGCCCATGTCCATCAGCACATCTTTATGGCCTTTAGTGTCTATGCACTGAACAGTTTTGCACCGTCGCCATCGGAATTGGGCTGATGTTTTTTGTATTGTACAAATCACCCGAAGAAAGCCGGCAGCTCGATCTTGACCGATCCTCCGATCCAACTTAAAAGGTCGAGATGGATTTACTCACACTGTACGGGGTTGTGGCAGTCGTTTTGATGCTGTTCTTTTACGCGGTCGAGGATCAGTCGACTTGGTTTGTGCTAGCGTTTGCCGGGGCCTGTGTGATGGCATCCGTTTACGGATTCCTACAAGGCGCTTGGCCGTTCGGATTGGTCGAAGCAATCTGGTCAGTCATTGCCCTCCGCAGATGGCGACTGAGGCGGAGCACGATCGCGTTAAACGCCTAATCATACGACCAAGGATTTCGATGGGGAGTGCCTCATGACGGCTTCGAATTTAATCCTGTGCACCTCGAAATTTGCGCGCGGATTTCTTCGTTAGCTTTAGATCGCTGAATTTACGCTATCGATGGCGGGACTGCGTTAAAACTGTATTTTTCCGCGTGCAAAATGCAAGCGTGACCTCGCAGATTGCAATCTTCTCTGCACGACCTAATCGCCAATTGGCGATATTCGGCACCTTGGGCGGCCGATTCCGGTCTCGGCGCAATATTTGCCTACAGGTTGATCGGCAAATGCGCGTCCCAGCAGGGAGGAGGCCGTGCCGAAGACACAACGGGGAGCTATGCCACGACCTGGATATTTCCCGGGAAGCAATTTTATCCAAGGTATGTGAGACGACCGCAAAGATGCTTCTTGTGGTCGTTCGCTATGAAAATCGCGGAACCGAGACTAATTGTACGTCGCTAGTCAGCCACGATTGATGGCATGAAGTGATGCCCGTGCGCCGATGGTGGATTGACGTCGAAGGTTCTGCAACCTAGATCGCGGCCAATGCCGCATAAAGGAAGGTTGCCCATGTACAAAGTTGAGGCTGTGATCCAACTGGAGCGGCTTGACGACGTGAAGAACGCCCTAGTGGCCCAAGGGTTGGAGGAATTCGTGGTGACCGAGCTACGCGGCCACGACTCGCTGGAGGAACAGACGGGTTGCTATCGCGGTATCACGTATGAGATTCCGTTCAAGCGTCAGATTCGTGTGGAGTTGAGCGTGACGGAGCCGGCGCTGGACATCGTGATTGAGTGCATCCGGAATGCAGTTCACTCGAGCACCCCTGGTACTGGCAAGATCTTCGTAACTCAGCTTGCCGATGTAATCGAAATCAGCCTTGACCGACCGTTGCCGGTCGCACCCGGTCCTCCCACGCAAAATCATCGTTCGGTTCGTCCACAGGTTGCCAAGTCGGAGGCAGGCAAGCCAGGGAAGCGCGCGGGCAGCGATCTGTTGCCGAAAGCAAAGCCAGATTCGCGCGGCGCGGCACTCGTTAGGCTTGCATCGCCCACCTAGGTCTGTGTGGCAAAGTCATGAATTGCTCTGATAAGAATAAAGGCGGAATCTTCCATGCATGACAACGAGCTGCTCTTCGTCATCCCAACTCACCGTTTGCGGGATGTGGGAGCGACGATCGAAGACTACGACGAGCATTTCCGGCGGAATGGGCATTCAGTCAAGATCATCGTGTTCGACGATTCCAGTCCGGCGAATCAGGAGAAGTATTACCCGCTCCTAGAACAAACCTGCACTCACAATGACGTGTTCTACGTCGGACCCAGCGAAAAGGAGCAATTCTTAGGCTACCTGAACAGTCGGTTGATGGACAAGCGCCTGGAATCGCTCGTCAAGAACTTGTTCCGGCCCAGCTATGGGGGCAATCGGAACTATACACTGATGTACAGTCTTGGCGAGTTGATGGTGAGTTCCGATGACGACATGCGTCCCTATGCCCTCATGGAGGACAGTCCCGAATCGCTCAATGACGACGAGGTCTGCCGCGGGCGACTCTACAAGTCTCAACAGAACGGCTACACGCGCAAATCGTTCGACATTCTATCGGCCTTTCTGGACGTCTTGGGCAAGCCGATCGGCCAGGCACCCGATAACTACGAGCGGGGCGATTTGCTCATCGACACCTCGATGGACCTGGAAACCAACTCTACTAAGGGTCTCTCGCGTGAGAATTCGCTGATGTTGCGCGACGGAACTCTTCCGGACGACGCGATCGTAAAAATGGCGCAGACTTTCCGCTCTGGTACGAACGACATCGACGCCTTGGATTACGTCGACATGTTCCTGGCGGACGAACAACAAACCAGTCTCGACGCACTGAATGACTTCTACGTACTAGAGCTGGTTTCAAAACCTGCTTGAATTAAACTTGCGCCCTGCTTGGAGTTACGTTATCAAGGCTGTTGAAAGGAGACCTTTCAATGGCTCGACGACATGAACTCTTTGTCAGCGATGA
>Ga0182024_10008089_pt1 | contig 22376 bp, 18 predicted proteins | sample P32metaG_FD_120480 | JGI IMG/M metagenome (GOLD analysis project Ga0182024, IMG submission 120480) | Permafrost microbial communities from Stordalen Mire, Sweden - P3-2 metaG (Illumina Assembly) | ecosystem: Environmental > Terrestrial > Soil > Wetlands > Permafrost | place: Sweden: Stordalen... | reverse complement strand
CTCAGGATGTGATTTGCCTTATCGATAACACCAGTAAGTTTACTAAAGTGAACCCCATTTGCGCCAGCGTGTGGGGCTACGATGCATCTGAAATAGTTGGTCGCAGGGTTTCAGACATCGTTGTGGCGGAAGATCTGGAAGCTACCCTGGCAGCGTTCAAATCCACGAAGACGGGAACAAACACGGCTTCTTTCGAGAATCGCCTCAGGCAAAAGCAGGGAACAACCGCTTACATGGTCTGGTCAGTGTACTGGTCAGCCGATGAACAATCTCTCTTTTGCGTGGTGCACGATATCACTGACCGAAAACTGTCGGAGGTTCGTGTGCGGGCATTGATCGACAATATGCCGGTGGGACTGGTCGTAGTCGACGACAACGGCCTCATCGAATCGGTCAACCCCAAGACAGAGGAGTTGTTCGGCTATGAAGAAGAGGAATTGACTGGCAAAGAATTGAATCAATTGCTCTTGATTGAAAAAGTATCAAGCCCTGAAGCCTTCGTTGAGACGATTCGCAAGCGCACCACTGGCAGTGGCTTAGAATGTGTGGGAGTGCGCAAAGCAGGGGAAGAACTTCAAGTGGAGCTTTCCTTAAAAGAGTTCGAAACAGCAGTTGGCAAAAGCAATCTCGTCAGCATTCAAGATGTCAGCGAACGTCATCGCATCGAGGTTCTAAAGCAGGAGTTCGTAGCCATGATCTCGCACGACTTGAGGACACCACTGACATCGATTCAGTTCACGCTTGCGCTTCTGGCGAAAGCAGAGTCAGATAATCTGTCTGACTCCTGGAAAGAGCGTCTAGCGCGCACTGAGAGAAACTGCGGCAGGCTTGTTGCTTTGATCAACTCCTTACTGGATCTGGAGAGAGTGCGCAGCGGCAAGCTCGACCTGGCCACTGATGTGTGCGATCTCAACAGTCTTATAGAGCTGGCAGTCGATTCAGTGCACGGATTTGCCGAGAAGAACGGTGTTGCTTTGCAAGCCAACGCTACATCAGCAGTTGTTCTTGCAGACAGCGGGCGGGTTGTCCAAGTGCTGGTCAATTTGATTTCAAACGCCATCAAGTTTTCGCCAGCCGGATCGGCAGTAACTGTGACAGCGAGCACTTCAGAGGGCTTGGCTGAGGTGAAAGTAGTCGATCACGGTCGGGGCGTTCCAGCATCAAAGCTGGCGGAAATCTTCGATCGCTTTGCCCAGGTAAAAAAGAGCGATGCCAGCGAGAAAGGCGGCACAGGACTGGGACTGACCATCTGCAAAGCAATTATCGAGGCGCATGGGGGCACCATTGGTGTAGAAAGTGAAGAAGGCAAAGGAAGCACCTTTTGGTTTCGCATTCCCCTGGCTTGACGACCTCCCGCCCTTGTAAGTTTTACGTCGGTCAATCGAAAGGGTTTGGCTGATATGATGACGTCACTTTTCTGACGAACTACAAGTTGGATGATGAACCGAAGTATTACCAGTCTCTTTCTTTCTCTGGCCGTCATCTGCGCCGGCTCAACTTATGCAACTGCCGGCGATACCAATCAAGGGACACTCCTGCACTTCCCCGATCGCACATCACTGGGCCAGCTGTATGTGCTCTCAGATCAATTTCCAATTTGGGGCACGCAACGGCAAAGAAAAGCAGCAGGGAAATACCGGAAAGACCTGGGCGAGGCAAAAGGATCAGTGCAAGTGCCAAAAAGTGGAAAGCTTATGCTACAGGTTGATAGGCCGGCCGCATACGCTCCCTCATTGTTGACTGTCTATGGTGCGAATTCGTTTGCTGTCTTGGACTTTAGCAAGGTCAAATCAGATGATCAGACGATGGCTAAGATCAGTGAGCTCACCGGATTGCAAGGGTTGCAGCTGGACGGCTCCAGTCTGTCAGACAAGGGGCTCACCTTGTTGGGCAAGCTCAAAGGACTGAAGTATCTTTCTATGGGAGGGACAGCAGTTACGGACCGAGGGCTGGAAGTGTTACAGCAACTTGGATCGCTAACGTATTTACTCTTAAATGGAACAAAGATCAGCAACACCGGATTGAAGACGATTGGCAACTGCCATCAGTTGGAATTTCTTTCGCTCGCCGGTTGTGACATCAGCGATGCTGGATTGCAGTCACTGGCGGCTGCGCCGGCGCTAAGGGAGATTTGCTTGAACAGCAACAAGAAAATAACTGCCGAAGGATTGTTGCATGCAACAGGTTTTAAAAGGCTGGAAATCTTAGACATCCAAGGCACTGGCGTGGCGGTTAAGGACTTGCCGATAATCCAAAAATTTCGTCAAAAGATACCCTCACTGAAGGTTGTTCGTGTGGCAGGCAGCTCTTTCACAAGTGAGGCAGCGCAGGCATGGAAGCACACCTTTCCTCATGATGAAATCGATACCACACTGGCATCACCAACAGCAGACAGGATGTTGCATTTCCCGGATCGCACATCACTGGGTGAGCTCCGTTGCTTTTCGCCAAAGTCGTCAAAAGACTGGCCCATCTTCGCAGAAGACCTGCATAAAGTGGGTGAGGCAAGGGGCACTGTCTGGGTGCCGAAGAAAGACTATCTGTTCCTGCACGTCAGTTACGCAGCAGCACAAGATCCCTCATTGTTGACGGTCTACGGTCCAACCTTCTTCACCGAGTTGGACTTTGGTGCGGTGGAGATAGATGAAAATACGCTGGCTAAGATAAGCGTCCTCACTGGGCTGCGATCGCTCAACCTGATTGATACGGATCTACCAGAGTCGGCATTTAAGCGGCTGGCCGGGATGAAACTGGAACATCTGGATCTTAGCGGTAATGCCATTACCAATGGTGGCTTGGCATCCTTGCTTGCACTGCCGTCGTTAAAGTCTTTGCAGTCAATACGTTTGAATCAAAGAGCGAAAATCAACGACACTGGGCTGAAAAGCTTTCAGCAATGTCGGCAACTGGAGAAGCTTACGCTCTCAAATTGTCAGTTAACCGACGCCGGATTGCCTTCACTGGCAGCGGTGCCCAGCCTGAAATACCTGGACGTTGGCGGAAATTCGGGCATCACGGCAAAAGGTCTGTTGCAACTGATACCGCTAAAGCACCTGTCTGACTTGAACATACAAAAAACTGGGGTGACAGCCAAAGACCTGCCCCTCATACGAAAGTTGAGTCGCCAACTGCCTTCACTTAATCTCATCTTAGTATGCGATAAATCTCTCACCGCAGAAGCCTTGAAGCAATGGCGGCGAGGACTTCCTCGTCTGGGCATTTTCGGATGCCCAGAGAGTGCCGGTCTGCCGGCAAAAGATGTTGAGAAAGTGTTTGCGCCGCTGCACTCCTGGAGCGATCGTCGTTGAAAACCACTGTCAGTGCCGCCTAAAGAAGTTCCAGATGCTTTAGTAGTTCTTTAGTTCTTTAATTGAGTGCACTCTTTGAGCACACCACGGAAATATCCATCTTTGGTTGTGTGCGCAGTACTTGCATATTCAGGATCTCTCAATAGAACCTTGTGTAGTCTAGGCAAGTTATACCAGGGCACACCCGGGTGAAGATGATGATCATGATGAAAGCCCACATTGTACGGTGCAAGCAAAATCTTTTCCCAAAACGTGCCGATAGTATTTCGTGTATTGCTCACTAAACCATAGTGCTCGGCAATTGTTCTGAAATAAAGGACGAATATAAGTGAAGTTATTAGTGGCACTACCCAAAAAAGAATCAAAAGCTTCCAGAACGAGAAGATGAAAGAGCAGGCTATGAGCGTCGCAAAAAGAGTAAGCTGAGCAATTCTCAAGGAAAGAGGTATTTGATTGAAATCTTTGGATTTTGCCGTATCTGAAAATTCGGAATAGAAACCTAACCCTACTGCATTTCTAAGCAACGCATAAACCATTTGGTTTTTGTTTTTTGGGAAGCGATAATCTTCTTTGGAGCCATCTTCCCAATCTGGGTCTTCTTTTGTATTTACATGTTGGTGATGCGCTAAATGGCTGTTCCGATACCCTTTCAAGGTTATGGTAATCGGCCAAGCGCAAAACACTTCACCGATAAATTCATTAATTTTTCTATTCTTGAACAGCCTGTAATGTGCGGCTTCGTGCATAAGTATAGCTAGCGCATGTAATCGTGACCCAATCCACACTACGGCCAGAAAATAAGTAACAGGGTTAAAGAACACTACAGTAACCTGTACAACTAGAAGGATTGATGCCCATTCCAACACGATGAAAACTAGATTTCGAAGAGAGCTAAGCTCGCAGAGTTCTTTAAACTCATTTTTGGGCAATGCCTGAATTAATGTCTGTTCCAAACCGGGGACACCGTGTCGATTTCGAGCTATGCTCGGAAGTTGTGTTTTGAATGACTGAAGAGGTAGCGTATATTCTTTCGATTGCTACACAGAAAGATATATGCCTGGTGAAAGAAGATACAGTCTGCGAGCTGAAAAAGCCAGAGGCTTCAGCTCAGAATCTTGAGGTAAGTCAGTCAGAGCAGGCGGGACGCCTGCGCTCCCGGCTTGCCTTTTAATCCAGTTGACCCTCGTTTTGTTTCGCTTTTTGCTTGTCCTGTTCTGCAAAATCCAACCTGCCCAGGCTTGCATAACATTGCGCGCGGGCAGAATAAGCATGCGGATCTGGAGCAAGTTCGATAACCTTAGTGAGGTCTGAAGTGGCTCTTTTGTAGTCTTGCACAGCGAAATAACAGCTTGCGCGCTCTTTGTAGATCTCATAGTTCTTAGGCTGCAATTTGATTGCTGAAGTGAAGCAATCGATCGCCTTTGTATATTCGGAGAGTTGCTGATAAACGCGACCCTGCCCCATTACCGCATCAGCGCAACCGTGATCAATGCCTAAGGCTTTGGCATATGCATCCAGCTCCTTTGTAGAATCTCTCAAATGGGCATATGCGTGTGCCTGTGCGATCCACAACGCTGTGCTTCGCGGATTCTGCTTCAGGCGCAGATTCAGATCTGGAAAAATAGCATCCAAGTTGCTGGAAAGCAGATAGTACCGCTCAAGAGTGGCATAGCTGGCTGGCTCGTTTGGATTGATTTCAATGGCGCTGTTGATGTCTTTCAGTGCCCCCTTTAGGTCATTCATTGCAAGACGGCAGTTCGCCCGCACCACTTGCGCTTGCCAAAACGCAGGCTTCAATCGCAAACTGGCAGTGAGCTCTTCAATTCCAGTTTTGTATTGCTGTTGCAAAAGATGGATCACGCCTCGCCCAAAGTACGGTCCAGGAGCTTGTGGATCTTTGCGGTTGGCAGCTAGAAATCTCTTGTCAAAGAGTTCAAGAGTTTCGTCTGAGCAAAACGGTTCAAGGCGAATCTCTCTGTCGTGAGCATTGAAGTTCAATTTCACTGCTTCAGTTATATTGTTTGTGGAAGCAGTGTAATCAGCCAGAGCCGCATAACAGGCGGCACGTAAGGCGAAGGGGGGAGCGTGGTTTTGGATGGCGAAAATGTATTTATCGGCAGTTGCAATGGCGTCTTTAAACTGTTGCGCCTCAGCCAGGATTCTGCCACTAAGACCACAACTCCATCGGCACAGCGGCTGCAGTGCGGAAAAGCTTTTCACATCCACTGCTGCCGCCTGGTATCGTCCCAGCTTCTCCAGGCATCGAGCTCTTCTCAAAAAAACAACGGCGTATTTGAGCCGAGTTGCCTGATCGCTTTTGTCCAATGATTGAACGAGAGTGTTAAACACAGGCAAAGCAGCATCATTGTGATTGCTGTAAACATAGCCCATGGCTTTATCGAAAATCGCCCGTTTATCGTCGGATCCATGGGCACTGCCTCTCGGACTTGCATATGCGGACTCTGACACCAGCGGTAGCAAGGCAAGCGGTAGCAAGGCAAGCGGTACCAAGGCAAGCAGTAGCAAGGCAAGCAGTAGCAAGGAAAATGCCGTTAGCACCGCAGATGGTAGCGTCGATCTCCAGCTGTTCACAACGGTGCGCCGGCTCCAGGCAGGGGATGCGATCCGGCAGATGGATCAGATGATTGCTGCACAGGAATTCTGAACCAGAAGCTGCTGCCTTTCCCTTCAATGCTTTCGGCACCAATGGTGCCATGATGCAACTCGATGAGCGCCTTGCAAATAGCCAGGCCCAGACCGCTTCCGCCTTTGATCGAAACATCCTCTTTTTCCACCTGGCTGAAGCGGTCGAACACCGTATCCAATTTCGACTGGGGAATGCCTCGTCCATCATCTTTGACTGTGACTTTCAGCCAGTCTCCATCGCATTGCGAATCAACCGAAACGGTTGCTCCCTTGGGGGAGAATTTAATTGCGTTTGAGAGCAGATTCACCAGCACTTGCTCCAGCCGCCGTGAGTCGGCTTCGAGTTCCACGTCCACAACATTCTGGACAATTTCTACTCCATGCTGTTGAGCGAAATATCTGACTGCTTCAACTGATCGATCCAGCGAATGTTTGAAATCCATCCCGGCCACATCAATTGGCAATAGTCCAGCTTCAAGCCTGTCCATATCAAGCAAATCGTTAACCAATTTAATCAGTCGATCTACGCTGCGCTGCACAATTCCAATTCTTCTTTGATCACCATCATCCTTTCTATCATCTGCCCCTTCTGCCAATGTGCTCAGCACCGTATTCATCGATGTTAGCGGTGTTCTTAAATCGTGCGTGATCATGGAGACAAACTCCTGCTTGCGCATGGCGGTGTCTTGCAAGGCGTGCGCCATATTGTGGAATACTCGATCCAGAGTGGCGATTTCGTCCTGTCCTGTGACTGGGTTCTTCAATGGATTGCCCTGGGCTAGAAGCTGGGTGTTGTCCATGAGCACCCTCAGTCTTCTGGTAATGCTTCGGCTCAAAAACACAGCCAGAGCAATTGAGAGTAGAACATTGAAAACTACGGCCGCTCCGATTATCTGGTAGACCATTGACCTGGCGCGATGCTCGGAATCGGAACCGCCTATTTGTAGCTGTTCCTCCTCCTGGTTAAGCGCTTGCGTTTCCTGCAGTAAAGATTCATAAGCCCTCTCCACCTGGGCTTTGTAGGTTTGCATATTCATGAACATGAGCATGGCTGAATCCGAGGGGCGGCGGAAGCTAGCGGTCAAGGACATGATTTCGGACGCTATTGCCTTCAGTCGATCGACATGCTGCCGTTGTCTGGCGTTGTCTTTCGTCAGTTCGGAGAGGTGGTCGCAAAGCCCAGGTACTTTTGCTACCAGGCCCTCGTACTGTCTCACAAACGTGGCGCTGTGCGATCCTTTCCAGATCACGAGTACGTAGCCGGCGTTCAGAAGAGTTTGGTTCAGTTCGCCGGTGTAGGCTACGACTGCTTTTGATTGTTCCAGAGTAGAGGCTTGTTGTTCCGCCTGGCGCAACATCGAAACGAGCACGACGACGAAGATGAGCTCAAACAGAAGGGGCACAGAGATAAGAATCAGCCCCTTGTGTGAGATCCTTAGTTGCATTGGCGCCATACTTGCGGGGATTCGAGGCAGCGATGGAGTAATACTTTATCGGTTCCACTTGGGGTCTTTGAACCCTGACGACTCAGTATACAGTCGTGATCGTAGAATGTTGTATAACTGATAGACTTGCACCGGCAAGACACCCCTGGACAAATGCTGCGTTAGCTTTCATGGCCAAGATTCTCTTAGTCGAAGACGATCGCGATCTTGCCATGGCGCTCGAGGATCGGTTGATACGTGAGCACTACCTGGTGGAGGTTGTCCACGACGGGGACGAGGCTCTCAATCGTTTGAAATGTAGTGAGTACGACGCGGTCATCCTTGACTGGAATCTTCCCAACACTCCCGGAATCGAAATCTTGAAGCAACTGCGCTCATTAGGGCGCAACACGCCAGTATTGCTTTTGACTGCGCGTGACAATCTTCAAGACAAGGAGGCAGGATTGGATGCAGGGGCGGACGACTATTTGACCAAGCCCTTCGAGCCCAGAGAGCTTTCGGCAAGGATCAGATCAATGTTGAGGCGAGCGATTAACCAGGTCTCCAATGTGCTGAGCGCTGGACCGTTCACTCTTGATCCCCAGAACTTCACGGCATCAAAGAACGACCATGAATTGCGCCTGCAACCGAAGGAGTTTGCACTTTTGGAGCTGTTTATGCGTCATCCCAACGAGGTGTTCAGTCATGAAGCTCTCTTGACCAGAATTTGGGCGAGCGACTCTGACACCAGCCCCGATACCGTGCGTGTGTATGTCGGAACTCTCAGGAACAAGATTGACGGTGACGGCAAGCAGTCTTACATCGAAACTGTATTCCGGCGAGGCTACAAGTTTAAGTGCGATTAGCCGGAGAGGGATGGGATTTCTTGACCCTACACGATTTAAACGAATTTGTTTAGTCTTTCGAAATCAAAATCAGCCGCGGAGTAATTCCTAAAAGCCTTGACTGGAACGGTTTTACGGCGAATTTCGGCAGTGGCAAGGCGGCAAAAGTTTTAAACGAATTTGTTTAAATCACGTAGGAACTCAGAAGAGATGCCCGACCTCCGAAAAAAGTTCCGAGTAACATCAATGCGAGAGCAATGACTCAACCGCTTCCTGAAACACGATCGTGTGACGATCGATGTCACCTTTTGTGGTGGCAGGGCAGATAAGGGCCATGTTGTGGAAAGGTGTCATGAGGATGCCGCGGTTGAGGGCAAATAAGTGCATATACAAATCAAGATCGGCATCGATGGCAGCTGCTGCCTCGCATCCGTTTAGGGGTGGTGTCTTTCGGAACCAATATTCTGCTCTGCAACCGAGTTGCTGAACGGTCCAGGGCAAAGCGTATTTATCGATTATGGTTTGCACTCCATCAGTGAATCTTTTCGCCAGTGGAATGGTGTATGCGTAGGCCTGGTCAGTCAGTATGTGCTCAAGAGTGGCTCGCATGGCTGCAAGTGAGAGGGCGTTTCCCGCCAGCGTGCCACCAATGCCGCTGGTATCAGATTCGTCTATGGGGGTGGCGGCTTTGATTCGTTCAGCTGTCTCTTCGCTAAATCCATAAGCTGCCGCGGGAACACCGCTGGCAATTGGTTTGCCGATTGTCAAAATGTCAGGTTGCAGGTCGTGCAAACGCGTATAACCGCCAGGTCCTGAGCAGATCGTGTGCGTCTCATCCATGATCAAAAGTGTTCCGGTCTTTTGCGTCAATTCGCGTAGAGCCTGGTGAAAGCCTGGCTGTGGATGAACAATGCCGATGTTTGTCATCACCGGTTCCGCCAAAACACAAGCTACTTTTTGATCTTGCAGCGCTTCTTGCAGGGCATTGATGTCGTTAAATTCGACAACTCGTGTTGTTTCCGACGGGTCAACGGGCGGTCCCAGGTTGCCTTGGCGAGCCACGGTTTTTCCATCTTTCAGCGTAATAAATGTTTCGTCAACTGTTCCGTGATAACACCAGTTGAAAACGAGAATGAGCTTTCTCTTTGTGATTTGCCGCGCCAATCTGATCGAAAATCTGTTAGCGTCGGTAGCAGTCATGGCTATTTGCCAGTACTTTAGGCCAAACCGGCGAGTCAATTCCTTTCCTACCCAGAGCGCATCTTCAGTGGGCAACATAAAGGTAACGCCTTTGCGCACTCGCTCAATAATGGCATCACGCGACGCCTGAGGCGCGTGACCAGTCATAGCTCCGGTATCGCCAAGGCAGAGATCGATGTAATCTATTCCATCAACATCTTTGAAATGCGCGCCCTCAGCTTCGGCAACAAAAATCGGAAAAGAGCCTGCCCAGCGCACCATCCAATTCATCGGCACCCCGCTCAGCAGGCACTCTTTTGCTTGGGCAAACAATGCTTGCGATTTTGGATGTGAAGCAGCGAAGAGCGATTGTTCTTTCGATATTAACGATGTCAGCAATTCATGATTGATCACAAGAAGTCCAAGCAGTGACGGGTAACGTCGTAATGATACTTGATCGGGAAACTAAACTATGCGCGCACGTCTGGGGTCGATCAGTTCCAGACAATCGTCCGAATACTTTTGGAAAATCTTGTCCCAGAGGCTCTCGGCGCCATGAACCATGCAGTGCTCCATCTCAGCTTGGTAAACCGGGAAGAGCTGCAGAAAGTGAATAGTCTTTTCGTCGCTCACCTTCAGCTCGAAGAACCCCTCACCGAAGAAGAAGGGGAAACCAATCAGCATGCCGGACATCATAGTATTCGATGCTAGTGGCTGCGGCGGATCATCGTTGGGGATCGTATGATCGACAAAAATCCAGGTCTGTGCCAGATAAGGATACCGCGCCAGTTCTCTCAGCCAGCGAATCGGCCAATAGTTATCATCACTTTCGATGAAAGCTTCTTTAGTCATGGGCCAGTTGGGAGGCAGGCAAATCAGTAACTCCGCGTACTGAAGCGATTGGCAGTCATCCGGTACATTCATCGGCATGTCGCTCATGCCGGAAGTAACGCAAGTGTAGAAATTTCGATCCGAGGCTGCGTCAGGTGGAATCACATGCACATCTACGTGCACAAAGTCGGACTTTTCCTCGTGAAAGATGGTGTCATACTCACCGATGTGCTGTTCCAGATGGTGCTCGAACTTGAGTATAATTCCGGGATCGCCGGTGCGAACGTTGAACATATCAGGGCGCGTTTCGTGATGCATGAGACCTCCACTGCTACGATGTTTGCACTGTGTATGCGTTGTCGTGACACTATACAATGATCAGGCTTTCTCACCCCTCACCGACGTGGACATTGCACTGGCTATGCGGTCGAAAATGTCATTGTCTACTTTTTCGCACATTTTACCCATAAAACCTTCGAAGAGTTTTGCCAGTCCTTTGCCTTCAAGCTCTGCCCGAACGCTCATCTGCGTTCCCGCGTTTTCAGGCTCAAACGAATAGGCGAACGTCGCGTTTATCCCCATGATGTTTGTGCGCACGCAATGTTTAGAATACGGTTGGTGCTCAATTACATCAGCCGAGCAGTTCATTTCCTTCTTCCCTTGCTTGCGGACCTGTTGCAATTTGCTCCCCACCACCATAGGTCCAGGGGTGACAAGCTTGCTTTCGATGACGTTGGGATCCCAGGCAGGCATTTTGCTGGGATCGGTCAGGTAATCAAAACATTGCTGCGCATCGGCGGCGATGAATTTGCTGCGCGTGTAGGTGTACATTTCTTCCTCCACATATGAAGTCCATAACCTGTCTCCCCTATCGGGAAATTCTACATGACTTTCCAGGACTTCTCATTTATGGATATCATTATGGAGGCTTGAAATAAGTCGAGAGCGAGCGCCTGGCTGCCAAGGAGCAAATGGACGCAAAACTTATCTGTGCATATCTGTGCCATCGAACCCGTAGTAGTCAATTTGACCACAGTTTCCTCGCGCACCACTAATGGTGCCACATCATTTCGATACGTTATTTTGGCGCTTGCCTTTGGCATTACGCTGGTCAATTACATGGACCGGTCCGCCATTTCATACGCCATCGGCCCGATTGAGAAGGAGTTTGGTCTCAACGATACCGATTTTGGACTCATCGAAGCCGCCTTCGGCATAGGCTACGCCGTCATGACTCTTGTTGGTGGCATCATGGTCGACCGCTGGGGTGCACGCCGGGTTTGGCCGGCTGCGGCAATTTCGTGGTCTTGCTGCACGGCTGCGATGGGCTTTGCCAGTGGATTCCCGTTCCTGTTTTCTTTGCGCACTATGCTCGGTCTGGCCGAGGGTCCGCATTTCCCTTCTCTGACAAGAGTTGTGGCTGATTGGCTTCCCCGGGGCGAGCGCGTCAGAGCTACGGCGATTGGACTTTGCGCAGTGCCTCTGGCTTCCGCCATCGGTGCTCCATTGATATCGCATTTGATACTATCGGTGGGATGGAAGCCGATGTTTCTGATTATGGCGTCGCTTGGTGTAATTTGGGCAGTTGCGTGGTTTCTAATTTTTCGAGATTATCCGCACTCCTGCAAATTTGTTGGAGAAGCTGAACTCCAATACATTCAAGAAGGCCAAGTGAACGATCGTTTGGTGACAGACGACCAACGCCGCAGCGCACAGCGATCTGAAGGAGCGACCACCTGGCGGATGCTGCTGACGAACAAGTCATTGATTGCAAACAACATTGCTTATTTTGCTTTTGGTTATTCTTTATTCTTCGCTCTTAACTGGCTTCCCGGTTATCTTGAACACGCATACGGAGTACAGCTTAAAGACGCCGGACTTTTGCTGGTCGCTCCCTGGCTAACGGCGGCGGTTCTTTTGCCTCTGGCTGGTTGGTTGTCCGATTTCCTCTGGACTAAAACTGGCAGCAAGCAAATCTCCCGATCGCATCTGATTTGCGTCTCTCAATTGATATCCGCACTGGGATACATACCGATTTTGTTTAGCCCCTCACTACCTGTGGCTATTGTGTCAATCTCAATTGGCGTCGGATTTGGCATGATGCCCAACGCGGCTTTCTATGCCATCAATTGTGATCTGGCCAAGGACAGAGCAGCAACCAGTCAGGGATTAATGAATTGCTGCTCGGCGGTTGCTTCAGTGCTTGCTCCGCTTCTGACGGGGATAATTGCTTCTCAGACAGGCAGTTTCACTGGCGCATTCAGCATCTTGATCTTTTTCACACTGGTTTCGGTTGTTTGCGTTGCCACCTTCCAGCGTTTGGATGCGGAAGGTAAGTAGACTGCGGATGAAGACTGAGATTATCAAGGCAATAGAGCAGATACTGGCGCAGAAACAGCGGGCGCTCGTTTTTGTTTGCGGCTTTGGAGGCGCCGGCAAGAGCACTTTTTGCAAGGATCTATCGTCGAATTTTCCAGATCAATCCGTTGTTTTTGAAACTGATTGGTATAGCAAATATGCAACGATGGATCGACGCCAACGCATTCGCGACGCTGTTGATTCCGGTGACGCCGAAAGGATTGCCAATGAAGAGAATCCGCTCAATTGGTACGATTGGAATCTTTGGCAGTCTGACTTACAGACGTTGATGACCAGCGGTTCTCTGACCATAATCAACGGTTGGTCACAAGCCACCGGCGAGAAGGAACTAAATCTAGAACTGCGAATTCCAGAATCAGATAAGTCAGTCGTGCTCTGCGATGGACTTTATCTTCTGCATCCGGAGATTCGCGGACTGGCAGATTTGAGAGTATTACTGGATGCTCCTGTTGACGTTGTTATCGAACGAGCTAACAAACGCGATGCCCACAGAAGTTCGGCGCAGTATTTGAGTTACAAAGCGTCGTTGTTGCGCAAATACGATGAACCGTACTTCAATCAATATCGTATTTATGCGGATGTTGTCTTGAAATTGTAACCCTTTTCCCAGTAGACTGGAGTGTGCATGTAGATGAAGAAATTCAATGATGCCAAAGAAGAGCAATCCGAAGTTTCAGATCCTAAAAGATCAAATCACGACGTGGGCTAACCGTGCCGAAATGGCTCGGAAACAGGGAAGTGCCGACTTGGTCCGACAAGCCCTGGAGCATAAGAGCAAATACGAAGATGAGCTGGCGAAGCTTCAGGAGTTCGAAGACGAATGAAGGAACAATCACTAACGCATAGATGCGGACTACCGGGTTGTGCGATTAAGAACTGCCACCAAAAAGAACTTCATGATAAACGCCGTTGGGATCAGAGCGGCCAAGAGAGAGGCGGAACGAATATTCCTTTTGCCAAAACTCCGCAGAGGGGATGACAGAAATGTTTATCGTCTTGGTCTTGTCACACTGAGCCCAGGTCAGATGCGGAAAATATGTTTGCGGCAACGTTGTTCCGGCAATTCCCAGTTCGCCTAACGTCTCAAAGATAGTTTGTTGCAACTTAGAAAGCTCGTCATTTCCCTCAACTGACAGACCAACCCAGTGCTTGCCCTTATGCGCACTAATATAAATGTGATTGAAGCGAACCAATATCCTATCTAAATGCATCTTGCAGACTGCCGACCAGATAACCGATAACTTTTCGCTGGTTGTCTGAAATTGACACAATGTGACATGAGGCAACGCACTATCACCCAGTAAATATTCGCTTGCTGACTGAGCAAGATTTGTCTGTGCTACCTCGATGCAAGTACGCACAAGGCTCTCGTCATCAGAAATCAGAGCGAGGTTGAAATCAGCAGTTTCGTTTGATATCTCGCTCACGCTAGTTTTCAACGACCTCTGTTGTTTCGCATGTGCTCACTACTAGACTGCGAATCACCACCAGGTTGCAATATACCCATGCATAACAAGCGCGACGAACACCCTGCCGCCAAAGTGCTCGCTCAGTGACCAGAGTGGTTTCAAACATACTAAAACAGGGCATTTATAGAGTTCAGTAACTGTGCGACTCTAACCATGGCCGAGTTACAATTAAAGGTTCGCTATCGAACGCCTGAGGCGACCGTGGGATTTACCGCTGTGGCGGCGCTGACTCCTGTCTGGGCGCTTGGTGCTCCGGTTTTGTGCGGACTGGTGATTGGCTATGCGTTGGGGCATCCGGCAGCGGCAGCAGTGCACATTGTCGTGCTGATGTGCCTGGCGTTGTTGTCAGTCACCGCAGCAGGCATTCTATTGGCCGCACTGTTTGAGGACGATCGCATTCATGTTTCAAAAGATGGATTATCCATCCCCCTGACCTTGATGGGCTTAAAGCGGCGGCGCAACTTTTTCTGGAATGAATTGGGTGCTGCCACTATCATTGATGCTCAGAGTGATTCGCCCAAACTCTTGCTCAGCTTCGGCAAACAATCAATTTTACTGTCTACGAAAGTGATGAAAAGAGACGACCTGGAGCAGCTTTTGCTGGCCACTGAACTTTGGGGCACCAACTGCAATCGCAGCCCGGAGCTGATTTTGTTCCAGACTGAATTGAGAAGCGAAGGGAACACCAAAGGTTTGCTCAGTTACACAACCATGTGGGAGCAAGAGTTGGGAAGGCGATTCTCTTCTACCAGTTTCATCCCGCTTGAACCGGGAAAAACGCTCCAGAACGGGCGCATCAAAGTCGTGAGACAGCTCGCTTTTGGCGGATTCTCTGCTATCTATCTGGCCCAACGCAACAAGATGGAACTTGTCGTCTTAAAGGAAGCAGTTGTCCCTAACAGTGTCGATCCTAAAGCGAAAGCAAGTGCAGAAGAGCATTTGGCGCGCGAAGGCAAACTGCTTGCCTTGTTGAATCATCCCCAAATTGCGCATGTTCTCGATTGCTTCGTTGAAGATGAACGTCACTATCTGTTGTTGGAGCACATAAGCGGTCAAGACTTGCGACAATACGTTCGCCAGAACGGAGCCCAATCGCAAGCCCAAGTAATCGACTGGGGTCTGCAACTGGCCGGGATTCTCGATTATCTGCATACGCAGAATCCACCCATAATCCACAGAGATCTGACACCAGATAACATTGTCATGCGAAATGATGGAACGCTCGTGCTGATAGATTTTGGTGCCTCCAATCAGTTTATTGGCACTGCCACTGGTACCATGATTGGCAAGCAGGCTTTTATCTCGCCAGAACAGCTGCGCGGGAAAGCAACCACTCAGAGCGATATTTATGCTTTTGCCGGCACCATGTTCTTTTTGCTCACAGGCAAAGATCCGACACCATTAATGGTGGCGCATCCAAGGAAAACCAACGAAGCAGTTTCAGAGGCGTTTGACCAACTTGTAGCGGAGTGCAGCGCAATGGATGCGGTCAACCGTCCGGCTAACGCTCACCTCATCGCTGAGCGATTGAAACAGTTACAATACCCGATGGCTTTGGTGGGAAGTGATCATGGCTGATTGGAAGGAAGAAAAATCCGACGTTTTGCATGACGGTATCGATTTAAGAAGGCCTGAGAAAAGCTCTATTAACTTAAAACCGTCTGGCACTGACCCTAGCACCGTCCCTGCCACTATTGAGCCTTCGAGCTCAGTGGTTGTGGCCGCACATTCTGGCGCGCATGCAAGTATCGCATTGCCTGAGGTTGAAGAGAGCGACGACAAAGCAGTCAAGCAGTTGAGCAGATTTGCGTCGAACGGAATCGTTGTTGGCTTCTTCCTTTGGATAATTCCGTTTATAGTTCACCTCGACTTTGTCAATATTGGATGCGCGTCAGTGTCGGCAGTGGCGGCATGGTTCCTTTATAAGTTTTTCTGGATCGTTAAGAGAAAATTGAAGATAGTGGAATTATCCCCAGTCAAAGCGGCGTTATCGGTGTTTCTTCCCTCGATGATACTGAAGTTGGCGCACGAACTCCTGGTCTATTTTGCGCACATGTTTGAGACGCCAGTACCAATGGCGGTGCTGATCCCGGCCAATGCCGATGTTTTGATTCTGCTGCTGGCTACCCTCGCTTTCGCTGTCTTTTGGCAGTTCAAATGGACATGGCTTGTTGGTAAGCGATTTATGGAGATAGAGCGAGTGGCATCTGGCGTTGGCGGCTTTACTCTGCCCCGAGCACAGTTGCTCACAGCTGGTCTATTAGTCAATCTGGGTGTTTTCTTCCCCACGATATGGTACTTCGCCGTTCTTTTAATTTATGCAAAGTCGACGCAAAGAGTGTTTAAAGAATGGGATAGATTGGATGGTCCTGGCAGGCATGAGGTAATCAGCGGCAACAAAAAGCCAGGTCGGACCAACAAAGACTACATGCTCTTGCGCTACCAATCTTCTGCAGGTATCGAGCAGTGGCTGAGGGAAAGGTTCGCGGAGAAAAGCTGGAAGAAAGCTGCATTTGTCCTTACCATTGTAGCGGCATTTTTGCTGTTCGGTGGACCGCTGTTAATGCTGCAAGCGTTGCCGACACTCTTTGCTGTTGGCTCTGCCGCTGGTGGCAGCGCTGCTTCGGCCAGTAACACCATTGCCACCGCCAATGCTACCACCACCATTATTAATGTTTTGGTCAATGGCATAATCCTGCCGATATTTGTTTTCTTCGCGTTGCACGTGTTCAGAACGCCAACTCACCTGGAACTCACCCCTGCCGGGTTACGGTTTCTCTGGCGTTATCCGCTCTTCAGGCGCGAAGGCAAAACAGTAAGTTGGAGTGCTGTTGATGATGTCTCCATCAAGCGACCATTTGGCAAGACCTTGCCGCAGGATGCTTCTCTTTGTTTGGCAGGACAGGGCAAGGATTTGCTTAATGCAAAACTCAAATTTATTCCTTCAATCGATGACAAAGCGACACTTTTAGAAGCCCTCGACAAATGGACACCCACAGGTACCAGCCGCGCTCCCGATGTGACAGAGTTGCTCTCTGCACCTGCAGATCACAGTTACACCGAATTATGGCTGCAGGCTCTTACGGCACCGCCAAAGAGAGAGCGCTTGAAACCGTTGATGGCAGACACTGTCTTGAAAGACGAGACATATCAAGTCAATTGTCAAATTGGTGCAGGGGGTCAGGGTTTTGCTTATCTTGCCACCAACATGAAGAACAATGAAAAGCTAGTCTTGAAAGAGTATCTACTGCCGATTTTTGTGGATATGGAATCTCGGCGGCGAGCGATCACCAACTTCGAGATGGAGGCTCGTACCCTGCAATCATTGCAAAGCGAACAGATCGTTAAATTGGAAGATTTCTTCATTGAAGATCATCGCGCTTACCTGGTGTTGGAGCATATTGACGGCGAATCGCTCAAGCAACTTGTGGAAAGGGTGGGGGCGCTTAAAACACATAACGTGCTGCAGCTGGCAGCGCAAATGTGCGAGATCTTGCATTACTTGCACAATTTGACACCGCCTCTGGTGCACCGCGATTTTACTCCAGACAATCTGATTTTGCGCCCCGATGGAAAGTTGAAATTGATTGATTTCAATGTCGCCCAGAAGATGGAGAACGAAGCAACTTTCACCGGCACAATCGTGGGCAAGCAGGCCTACCTTCCTCCTGAACAGTTCCGAGGTTCCGCTTGCCCGGCAAGCGACATCTACGCCTTGGGCTGTTGTCTTTATTATCTGCTTGTGGGAAGTGATCCTGAACCAATTACGGTATCACATCCAAATCTGGAACGAGCAGATGTTCCAAAGGAGCTGGACGAGATTGTCGCCAGGGCAACTGGGCTTGAGGTGGAAGACAGATATACCAGCATTGATGATGTCTCAGTTTTGATTCATCAGCTTTTGCAGGAGAGCTCATGAGATGACACGATTTGAAGAGCCCCAAAAAGAGGACGTGAAGATTCGTGAGGCAGGGCCTCAACTATCCAGCGAGTCAAACAGCGAATCAAAGTCCACCAGCGACAAGTCAACCAGCGAATCAACTTCGATGACGACCCTGGCAACGCAGCCGGCTCAGCTTGCTATTACGCGCTCTCAATCTGCGGACCGCTCAGCACCAAAAGAGGAAGAACCTGACGGCGGCTCCGTGTCTGATCTGCTGTCGTTGGCCAAACCCCTGCTCTGGCTGTTGCTTCTTCTGAGCCTGCCCTGGATCTTTGGTTCTACGATGATGGACTGGACAATTTTTGAACGAATGAGAGCTGGATCGATGGCGGACTCGGCTTTGAATGGCGGTCGGTTGGCAGACGCCGAGAGTTGGACTAAAGTCGCTCTGGAAGCTATCCCAAGGGAGGCGAACAATGTCAACGACGGCCGTCACGTCTATTCACTCACACGTTTAGGTCAGATACATAGCCAGATGGGCAAATTCGCCATTGCCTGCGGCGATTTCGCGGCTGCCTACGAATATGCTCATAAGAATTCTGCTGCCCTGGATTACGGCAACTTGGCTGCGCTGTTACCGGAATATGTGGCTGCTCTGAACAGCAATGGCCGCGCAGATCTGGCTGTAAAAATGGAAGAGGAAGCGGCCAAGATTCCAATGAATAATTTTGAGGCAGACAACTACCAGTACATGTGGCGCGAGTTGGCGAACGCGTATAACAATGTTGGAAGATATGACGCAGCGCTGAAAGCGACGAACAAAGCCAACGCAAGCACGACTGATTCGTGGAACAGAATCCGGATTGATACCGTAGCTGGTGACGCGCTGGAAGGATTAGGAAGACACCGTGATGCCCAGTCACGCTACATAACAGCCTATAATTCCGGTATTGATCGCTCGGGCCAGTATGTATCGGATTACCTGCGAGGAGGAGGAGTCTACTTGACGGGCTTGGCGGATAAGCAAAACCAGAATGCCAAAGTGTGGTTAGACGATGCCCTGAAAATGGCCAGACAATACCCCGGAAACGCCAGATACGATGAGGCCGCGATTCTGAATGACTTGGCCAATTGGTACATGACCGAACATCAACCGATGCTCGCCATACAAAGTCTCGAACAAGCAAAATTGCTTGATGGCAAGAAAGTTGATCCGTGGTTGTCCCTTCGCAAGTACGCCAACCGCGACAAGCTCACTGGTGACTGGCTCTCGCGGAAAGATCCGAACTTTCCGCAAACCGAGGTCTTTGATTCCAATCTGGACTATGCTCGAGATCTCTATAATCTGGCATTGGCCAAGATCGCAGTGGCAGATGTGGGTGGAGCCAAAACCGCTCTTGGTGCGTGCATTGAGATCCGTACTAAACTCTTGGGCACAAATAATCCATTGACGCAAAAAGCGATCAACGCTCTAAATCACGGACTATAACCAACGGACTAACCCATGGACTATAACCCATGCTAAATCGACCATGAAAGGGATTGCCAAACAACTGCGCAGCCCTGCACTCATCTTGGTCTTGGCTTTGTTCTCGACCGCCTGCACTTTGGCGGCCAGGGGCGAGTCCACTGATGTGCGAGATTTGAACGGATACGCCAGTAAAGGGCAATATCTGGGATTGGTTAAGACATATTCTCAATTAAGTGAGGCGCAGAAGAATGAGCCACATGCATTGTACATAACTGGTTTTGCCTGGATGCGGCTGCACCGGCCAGACACGGCTAAACCATTGTTTCAAGCGGCAATCAGATCCGATTTCGACGGATATTCAGGCTTGCCTTCCGCCAAAACTTTTCTTGCTCAAATCGAGATGATCGAAAAGCTGACACCTCCATATTGCGGTGTGAATGATGGTTTGCAGTCGAAGATCTACGCATACAGCAGGCAGACCGTCTGGACGACTCCCGTTTTGCAGGCACTGCCAGGCTTCGTCAAACGAGCACGACAAATCTTTGGCGACGAACTTCCTGCGATCAACTTTTATTTCTTTGAGGACCGCAAATCTTTCAATGAATTCTATAAAGACATTTTTGGACTGAGCGTGCCGGTGCAAGGGCAGGACGGGACGGGCAACTCCAATATTGTTGTTTTCTGCGAGCAAAGCGGCGACGGAAAAATGACTTTGGCGCCTGGTTCTGACAGAGCAATTGGCAATGTCTTCCACGAATACGGTCATGCAATCTGCAACACTATCTTCGGCGACCACTATCTCGACGAAGTGCCAAAATGGTTTGACGAGGGAGCAGCCGATGCTGTTGCAGCACCATATTTTGCCAGGCTGTTTCAAAACTACAATGAGCGATTAGTCGCTGCTGCTGCCAAGCAAGCGCCACCTTCATACCAGCAAATGTGCAAGGAGTTATACAACGACCCAAACTTGCGCTACGCTATGGCCGGCATGATGGTTCAAGAAATAGTGAAAGACAAAGATATCACAGTGCTTAGAAAGATCGTTGATCGTGCTCGCCAACTTCAGGATTTTGAACAAGCAATCCGAGATACGACCGGCAGCAGTGGCTCCGAATTCCACCGCCGGGTGGTGAAAAGGTACTGGAAGGACGGCTGAAGCTTCAGTTAGCGCTAAGCTAAAGCCACTAAGCTAAAGCTAAAGCTAAAGCCATTAAGCTAAAGTCACTAAGCTAAAGTCGCCAAGCTAGGGGTTCGTAATATCAATGACTGTCACTTCTGGGCGGGCACAGAAGCGCACTCGCGGCGCTCTTCCGCCTTCCATACCGATACCGCGGTTGGTGTACATGAAGGTGTTGCCCAAGTGGTGCAATCCGGATTCGTACTTCTTGCCTGTCGTAGCCAGCGTGATTAATGCTCCGTAAAATGGCAGCGCCACCTGCCCTCCGTGAGTGTGACCGGCAAGGTACAAGTCAATTTTGTTTTTCGCCATCTCCTCAATATAATCCGGATAGTGAAAGAGAAAAATTCTATAGTCTTGCTCTGGAACATCCTTCAATACTTCCTGCACGGAGTTGCTTGTACCCACGGGCAGACCGCCAATCCATACATCACTGTCTTTGATTCGGACTTTGATCGGTTTGCCTGTCAACTCGATCGCGCCCGTGCCACCAAATCGATCGAGGTTTTTGAAAAACCAGGCGTCCCAGTTTCCCTTCACCACAAAAGTGGGCGCTATTTTTGCCAGTCGCTGCAAGCAATTGCGAAAGATGGGCAATCCTTGTGGCATGTTTATAGCATCGCCCGTGAAAACGATGACGTCCGGCTTTTCTGCTGAGATAACGCCGGGCAATTTATCTTCCAGGCGAGTGGTGGCATCGCAATGCAAGTCGGAGATTTGCACCACTCTTACCGTTTCGCCCTTATGGATCTTATTGCTGCTTAATCGCACATGCTCAACGGCAAGCCAGAATGGTTCGATCAATAACCCGTAAAGCACGCACAAGACGCCGATTGTGCCTAGGACCAGCACGACGACGTCTTTCCTGCGTAAGACAGGGCGGACTCGCTTGGTGGCATATTCGATACCAAGCCGGACGAGCAAAGTTCCGAACAACGCAAAAATCGTGACTACGCACCCAACGAAGACGATTAGAGCAATTGATTGCTGCATGAGATTTGGATCCCAATTTGGCATGTTGGCCGCTCCTCACTTTCAATAAGACCATTACACCAGACTACGTCCCATATGCACATAGTTGGGGCGACGAACTGATGAAACCAATGGAAACGGCGCAGTGTAAGGATTTGAATTCTTGTATAATTGCATTGAACTTTTTGCGGCTACATTACGTATATATATCTAGAAGGAATATTATGGACGTAGCCAACCATGAGATTTACAGTCAGGCAGCTCCAGCTGAACGTGGAGGAACAACTAAATAATATGACAATTCGGATGGAGCGCGCCGAGCGAAATTGTGACGAGTTGCACGACCGAATCGACAGGTCCATGTCAAATTCGCAGAGAACTGAAGGCGATTTCCTTTCTAGACTCGCGGAGATGCGTAGGAAGTTTGACGAAGACAGGCTGAACTCGCAGCGCGACACCGAGATGCTTTATCCTGCCCTGAGCGAGGAATTTACTGAGACTGCACGCCGCTTCAGGGCTATAGAACAGCGCTTGGACCGAATGGAAGAGTGCAATGGACGAGTGGAGCAGCGCCTGGACCGAGTAGAGCAGCGCTTGGACCAAGTAGAACAGTGCTTGGACCAAGTAGAGCAGCGCTTGGACCAAGTAGAGCAGCGCTTGGACCGAGTGGAGCAGCGCTTGGACCGAGTGGACCAGCGCTTGGACCGAGTGGACCAGCGCTTGGACCGAGTGGACCAGCGCTTGGAAATCCTACAGAATCGAGGGCGGGCTGTGACATGGCTCTCAATGGAT
>Ga0182024_10008088_pt1 | contig 22376 bp, 19 predicted proteins | sample P32metaG_FD_120480 | JGI IMG/M metagenome (GOLD analysis project Ga0182024, IMG submission 120480) | Permafrost microbial communities from Stordalen Mire, Sweden - P3-2 metaG (Illumina Assembly) | ecosystem: Environmental > Terrestrial > Soil > Wetlands > Permafrost | place: Sweden: Stordalen... | reverse complement strand
CCTGCTCTGCTACCGCCACCACTGGATGGTCCACGAGGGCGGCTGGCAGTTGGCCCGGGTGGAGCAGGGGCGACTGCTGGCGATCCCGCCCGCCCGGGGCCATCGCTCCTGGATTCGCGCCCCCGATACTGCCGCCTCGGGGTAACCCGCCACTGGCCGGTAACGTCGCCGTGGGTTCAGGTCGCCGTGGGTTCACGCTCCCGCCGGGCATCGCCACCGCCGGTTCACGCCGCCCGTTCGCGTCGCCGTAGGTTCGCGTCGCGGCCGGTTCACGTCCCCGCCGGGCATCGCCACCACCGGTTCACTCCGCCGCTGGTTCACGCCGCCGGTTCGCGTCGCCGCGGCCGGTTCAACGTCGCGGCCGGGCATCGCCGCCGCCAGGCAGAACGCCCGTCAGCACGAACGGCTCACCCGCACCCTCACAGTCCAGCCCCGCCCGCGACATCTCCTGATTCGCCGAGCACGCGGGTCAGGAGTTCATCGAACTCCGCCAGTTGCGCCGGCGCGAGCGGGGCGAACGACTGGCGCAGCACACCGTCGACAATCGCAGCGCCGTCGTGCCGGAGCGCCGTCCCCTTCTCGGTGAGGCGATGGCGGACCGCCCGTCCAGGCCCCGGCACCCGCTCGATCAACCCGCGCTGAATCATCCGGCCGGCAAGCGTCCCGAAGGATTGGTCGCTCTGGAAGGTCAGGAGCGCCAGGTCGTGCAGGGAGGCGCCCGGGTTCTCGTCGAGATGGCGGAGCGCATCCCATTGGACGAGCGTGACCCCGAGCGGACGCAGCGCGACCTCGAGCGCGCGGTGATGGCGCATCTGAAGGCGTTTGACCGACAGCCCGATGCCCTGAATCGTCCTGGTCACCTCAACATTGTGATCCTTTATCAAGGTGCTTGTATCAGCATGTCTAGATCAATGTGCTTTGCTAAGCATATTGTGATAAGATCCTGACACACTACGAGCAAGCGTCGGATCTGGAGGTCCAAGACATGAGCACGGATACCAAGTACAGCCTGACCGCAGACGGCGTCGGTTCAGTGGACGTCACCGTCTCCGACGGCGGCACCGGCCATGCATTTCTGCTCCTGCACGGCGGCGGCGGCCCGCAGTCGGTCGCAGGGTTCGCGAATATCCTTGCCGGCCGAGGTGCGCGAGTGATCGTGCCGACGCATCCGGGATTCGGCGCCACTCCGCGCCCGGACACCCTCGACAGCATTGCCAGCCTGGCTCAGGTCTACGCCGCGCTGCTCGACCGGATGGAACTCGAGGACGTCACCGTCATCGGCAACTCGATCGGCGGCTGGATCGCTTCGGAGATGGCGCTGCTCGGTTCGCCACGGATCGGTAGCCTTGTCCTTGTCGACGCCGCCGGGATCGAGGTCGCCGGCCATCCCATCGTCGATTTCTTCTCGCTGACTCTCGCCCAGGTCGCCGAGTTCAGCTACCACAACCCCGACGGTTTTCGGATCGACCCGACGACGATGTCCGACGCGCAGCGAGCTGTCTTCGCGGGTAATCGGTCCACCCTGGCGGTGTACGGCGGCGAGGCGATGACCGACTCGAGCCTCCGCGGACGCCTCGCGAACGTTGCGCTGCCGACGCTGGTTGTGTGGGGCGACAGCGACCGCATCGTCGATGTCGACTACGGTCGCGCCTACGCGGCGGCCATCCCGGACGCGGCGTTCGTGCTGCTCACCGACAGCGGGCACATGCCTCAGCTCGAAACTCCCGAGCAGCTGTTGATGCCGGTCTGGGACTTCGCCAATGCCCACGCTCAGGTTCGACAGAACGGCGGCTGAGAAGCATCGCCTCAGCCGGTGACGCGGTAATGGAGATAGACGGCGCCGTTCACGAAACGGTGCTCGTCCAACAGCTCGAGTCCCACCCGGACATCGTCGGGAAGCGACCTGGTTCCGCCGCCGACGATGTCCGGCACGACGAACAGTTGGAACTCATCGACGAGACCCGCTCTGATCGCCTGAGCCGCGAGATGCGGCCCGCCGACACTGAGGTCTCTGTCCTCTGCGGCTTTCATGCGCCCGACCTCGTGAGGGTCGAACTCCGGCTCGATACGGGTTCGGATGCTCGAGACCGCAGCAAGCGTTCTTGAATACACGATCTTCTCGGCCGCTCTCCAGAGCTCCGCGAACTCGGTGACATAGGACGGCTGGCCCGCCACGGCGCCGACCGTCTCCCAGTAGACCATGACCTCGTACATGCGCCGCCCGTACAGGTAGGTCCCGATCGGTCGCTCCAGCTCGTTAACGAACCGGTGGACCTCCTTGTCAGGCTCGGCCCAATCGAAATCACCGTCCTTGTCGGCAACGTAGCCATCCAGGGACGCGATCGTCGCGTAGATCAATTTGCCCATTCGTCAGCCGGCGAGGCCGTCGATGGTCACCTCGAACAGCGGACTCGACTCGACCATGATGTCGACGTCGTCGCGCTTCCAGCTCTGCGCGATCGGGATCAGCACCGCGCGACGCTCCGCTTCGTCGGTGATGATGCGCGCGGTGGCGGCGAGGTCTGCGCTCACGCCGTCCTTGAGGTGGAAGGTGAAATGTGGATCCGCCGCAAGGTTGGCGATGTAGCTCCGCTTGAACCCTGGCATGCCGCTGATGTAGAGCCGTCCCCCGACGTTGTGGAAGACGATCTCGATGCGGTGTGGCTCGCCGGTCTTTCGGCCCTTGGTGGTGATGTCGATCCTGCCGCCACGCTCGAGCGCATCACGGATCGGCTGGTCGAGTTGTGCGGTGCTCATGGTTCTTCCCCGGGTGGTGTTTTCCGCTCTGGCGGCGTCGAGGTTCCAGCCTAAACTCCCCGCTCCACAAGACGCGTTGTGCCATCGTCGCTCCGCCACGGGATTCATCGATGTCAGCGAGCTGAGCTACTCGGTCGGCGGCCACCAGCTCTTCCACGATGTGAGCTTTCGCGTTGGCGAGGGGAGCAAGGTCGCGCTCGTCGGCGCGAACGGCACCGGCAAGACGACGCTGCTGCGGCTGATCGCCGGCGACATCAGGCCCGAATCCGGAACCATCAGCAACAGCGGTGGCATCGGCGTGATGCGCCAGTTCATCGGAAGCGCCGGCGGTTCGACGACGGTGCGGGACTTCCTGCTCGGTCTGGCTCCGGAGCCCGTGCGCGTTGCAGGCTTGGCGCTGAACGCCGCCGAGCACCGGCTCGCGGACCAGCCGGACGACGCCGAGGTGGCAACCGCCTACGCGCAGGCGGTGGCCGACTGGGCGTCGGCCGGCGGCTATGCGGCAGAGGTGACCTGGAACGTGTGCTGCGAGAGCAGCATCGGCGAGCCCTTCGAGGCGGTGCGGGACCGACCGGTCGCCACGCTGAGTGGCGGGGAGCAGAAGCGACTCGCGCTCGAGGTCCTGCTCCGCGGCGACGAGGAGGTGCTCCTGCTCGACGAGCCCGACAACTACCTGGATGTCGCCGCCAAGCGCGAGCTCGAGACGGCGCTGCGCGCCACGGGCAAGACGGTGCTCTACGTCAGCCACGACCGCCAGGTGCTGGCCGAGACCGCCAATCGGGTGGTCACCCTCGAGGGACGCGGCGTCTGGGTGCACGGCGGCGGCTTCGCCAACTATTCGGAGGCCCGCGAAGCGCGTCTGGGACGCCTCGACGAGTTGCACCGGCGTTGGGAGGAGGAGCACGACCACCTCAAAGACCTGGTGCGCCGCATGCGTGTCCAGGCGACGATGAGTGACAAGATGGCGAGCCGCCTTCAGGCGGCGGTCACGCGACTTCGTAAATACGAGGAGGCCGGACCGCCGGCCGAGCGACCACGACGCCAGGATGTGCGCATCCGTCTGCGTGGCGGTCGCACTGGCGTTCGCGTGCTGACCTGCGATCAGCTCGCGATCCCGAATCTGGTCCGGCCGTTCGACCTCGAGGTGTCATTTGGCGAGCGGATCGCACTGCTCGGCAACAACGGCACCGGCAAGAGCCATCTCCTCCGCCTGTTTGCCGGCGAGGAGATCGCGCACGATGGTCGATTTGTCCTCGGCGCCCGGGTGACGCCCGGCCACTTCAAGCAGACGCACGAGCATCCGGAGCTGCGTGGCAAGACACTCGTCGACTCATTGCACCAGCATGGTCGCGACCGCGCCGGCGCGATGCGTGCACTCGATCGATATGAGCTCGTGAGCCACGGAGACCAGGATTTCGCCACGCTGAGCGGCGGTCAGCAGGCGCGGTTTCTCATCCTGCTGCTCGAGATCGGCGGTGCGACCCTCCTGCTGCTCGACGAACCGACCGACAACCTCGACGTGCATTCGGCTGAGGCGCTCGAACACGGTCTTGATGCGTTCGAAGGGACCGTGATCGCCGTCACCCACGACCGGTGGTTCGCGCGTCGCTTCAACCGCTTCGTGATTGTCGCGGGGGATGGCGTCGTCACCGACCGTCCATCCCCCGTCTGGGATTGAGCTCAAGGGTCGTCAGGTTTTGATGCCTACGACGCCGCGGGCACCATCTGCGCAACCCGGATGTGGTTGCCGAACGGATCCCGTAGGCCGAAGTCGATTCCGTAGGGTTGCTCGGTTGGTTCCTGGGTGAATTCGACACCCTTGGCCAGAAGGTCGTTGTACGCTTTGCGTGCGTCAGCCGTGGTGAAGAAGAGGTTGCCGCCGGTGCGGCCCTTGGTCAGCAGGGCGCGAACCTCCTCTGCTGTCGCCGGGTCCATCGCCGGTGGTCCTGGCTTCTCCAGGAGGATCTGATGATCGGGCTCACCGGGCACGTTGACGGTGAGGAAGCGCATGAAACCGAGATCCTGGTCGGTGTTGATCTCCAGCCCCAGCGTGCCGACGTAGAAATCGACGGCCTGGTCCTGGTCGAGCACGTAGATCTGCGAGATTCGAAGGCTGCTGAGCATGTCGGCGGTTCCCTTTGCGTTGTCGCGGTTGATGTTGCCCCAACGCTATCCGGTCATCCGGCGCTCGTCTTCTCCAAAACTGCTCGGTCTCGTCCATGCCATGGCGAAGCACGTCGGCGCCGTGATCACCTCGCCCCGGCGGCGATATTCCGACGGCGACTCGCCGACGATGAGGTGAAATGTCTTGCTGAACGTTCCGAGGCTTGCGAACCCGACGTCGAAGCAGATGTCGGTGATGCTCCGGTCGGTGCAGCGCAGCAGGTAGAGCGCGCGCTCGACGCGCCGGCGCTGGAGATAGCGATGCGGAGTCTCCCCGAACGCCGCACGAAACTCGCGGATGAAGTGGGATTCGGAGACACACGCAACGCGTGCAAGTGTTGGGATGTCGAGCGCGCAGCCATAGGTGAGGTCCATCGCGTCGCGCGCGCGAAGCAGCCGCCGGTTCGTCTCCTCGACCGCCCGCGTCATCCGGAGTCGGACGGCTTCCCTGGAAGCGATTGTGCGAACGCGACGCCCTCGTCCACCCAGCGCCGCAGCTGAGGCGTGGTCTTGACGCCATCGGCGTCGACCCGCAGCCACCCCGGCATCTCGCGCCCGCGCATGATCGCGACCTCGACGTGGGGAGCGGCGGCCAGCGCGTCGCTTTTGCCCGGATCGACGCGGACCAGCAGGCCACCCTGACCGCTGGCACTGATCGCCATGTTGCCGCTGATCAGGAAGGCGAGGCCCCCGAACATGCGCTTTTCGCTCAGCGCTTTCTCGCCGCCGATCAGCTCGCGGATTCGACCAGCCAGGTCCTCGTCGAAGGCCACAGGCTCATTCTCGGTCACCGCGACCGGGTCGTGCCCCGGGACGCTCGAACCACTCCCGACGAAGCTCGTGGCTGCCGTCTTCGCAACCGGCCTCGTAGTACACGGCGGTGCGATGACCATCGTCGACCACGGCCGCATAGCGCAGCGCCGGGTACGGCTGCGGCGCCTGCGCAACCGGAGCGTCGCCGACGGCCTCGAGGTTGTGCGGACGCCCAGTCGCGATGCCGGTCCGCTCCTCCCAGTTCTCGGCGGCCGTCGCACGCCCGTCATAGAACGCGATGACCGCATCGCCGCGCTCGATGATCGCGGTGACCCGCGTGCCGCGCCGATCCCACCGTCCGGGGGTCGGTTGGAGCGCCGGGCCGCGCATCGTCCAGTCGATGCCGTCCCGACTGGTTGCGAACTCCGTCCACATGCGATCGGTCGCGTTCGGGTCGTCGAGCGGATGGCAGCAGATCCACGCGCGCCATCCAGGCTCGTCGCAGATGATCACCGGGTCCTTCACTCCCACATGCGCGTCGCCGGGCATCACCACGCGGCGGCCCGCGGTCACGAACGCATCGGGCGCAGGCGCACGCAGCATCTCGACGCGCCAGTGGCGCGTCCCGGTGGTTGCGCAGCTGAGGTAGAGGCGCCAGCTTCCCGCGCCATCCACGACGAGCGCCGGCCGCTCCAGCGACTCGGCATCCATCGCCGCCTTGTCGATGCGGCAGAGCTCGGTGAGGCTGCCGTCGCTGCCCAGCCGAGCCACGATGACGTCGCCACCTCGCCCGTCGTCGACCGGTCGCCGGCTGCGATATGCCAGATAGTGCACACCGTCGAGCACCAGAACGCTCGCTGCTCCCACCCAGTGGCCGGGGCCCCGATCGGCGGGAACCGCGATCGTCTCCGCGCCGGCATGACGGGGAATCGGGAGATCTGTGAGCGGGAGCCCGGCTATCATCGCCTCATCGTGCCGCGTCGCCCGCGCCCGCCGCTCGGGTGCGCAATCGGACTGCAATCAGGTGCGTGGACGATGCGAACGTCGTACAACACCAGGAGCACCGCGATGAACAATCCGATCGACAGGTTCACCCAGGCAATCGAGACCGCGTCGGTCGGCGGCGCCGGCGTCTTTGCGCCGGATGCCGTGCTCGACGCTACGGTGCCGCAGTGGCGGTTCGCGCTGACCGGCGCCACCAATATCGAGGCTGAGCTGGCTCGGTGGTTCGCCGACCCCGGCCGCTTCGAGGAGATCCGTCGCACCCCGCTCCCCAACGGCGAGCTCGTCGAGTTCGTCCTGACCTGGGAAGAGGACGGCGAGCCCCACATGTGTCATCAGGCGCACCACATCGAGGTCAGCGACGGACTGATCACCCGCGACAGCGCCTGGTGCGGCGGGCGTTGGGGCGCGGCACTTCAGGCGGAGATGGCCGAGGCCGCGCGGCTGTGACCGTGATGACAGCAGAAGCTCGCGCCGTGGCTGTGTTCGAGTCCGTCGAGAGAATGCTCGAGGGCGCCGAGCAGCGCGAGGACTGGAAGACGGCGGACTCGCTCTCGGGCAGCCGCTTCGAGCGAGCGGTGATCGACGGCGTCCCGCTCGTCGTCAAGTACAGCTCACTCGAGAACGACTGGATCATGCGCGCGACCGGCGACCTCGGCTGGCGGCAGTTGCGACTGCTGACTTCACCGGTGCTCGACACCCTTCCCACCTGCATCGATCACACCATCATCGGCTGTGCGCCCTTCACCGACGTGGGCGGAAGCCGTGGCGTGGCGCTCCTGATGCGTGATGTCTCGGGCGCGCTGATCCCTCCCGGCAGCGAGCCGATCAAGATGCGGCAGCACCGCGGGTTCATCCACGACATGGCCACGATGCACGCGGCCTACTGGGGATTTCGCGACGACGTGGGCATGTGTCCCCTCTCGCACCGCTACGTCATCCTGACCCCGACCATGGCCGAGCTCGAAGCGGAGACACCTCGCGGTGACCCCGTCCCTCCCGCCGTTGCGGATGGATGGCGGCGGCTCGACGAGCAGTACCCGGCGGACGCGCGCCGGCTCCGCACGCTCGCGGCCGATCCGTGGCCGCTGGTTGCAGCGCTGCAGGCCGGCCCGCAAACGTTCATCCACAGCGACTGGAAGCTCGGCAACCTCGGCCGCGACGGGTCCCGGACCATCCTGCTCGACTGGGATCGCCCCGGTGAGGCCCCGCCGCTCGTCGATCTCGCCTGGTATCTCGCGGTCAACTGCGACCGGCTCCCGGAGACCGAGGAGGACACCATCGACGCGTACCGGTCGGCCCTCGAGTCAGCCGGCATCCCCACCACGGCGTGGTGGGATGGCCAGCTCGCACCGGCGCTGGCGGGCGCGTTTCTGCAGCTGGGCTGGTCCAAAACCGCGGACGAGACCGAGTTCGGCTGGTGGAGCGATCGCCTCGCTGCATGGAAGCCCTGAGCGCGGATCCAGGCAACGCCTACCAGGGCACCGCGGTCGCATGGGCTCGCGGCCCGGCGGTGCTGTACGACGGGCTCGCATCGATGGCAATCGCCGGCGTTGCGGACACGTTGCGGGGCGCGAGAGTGGTCGATGGCGGCGCCGGAACCGGAGCGTTGTGCCGCGTGCTCAGGACGGTTGGCGCAACTCCCGTCGCCGTGGACATGTCGAGCGACATGCTGAGCCTCATCGGCGACGCGGCAGCGACGCCGGTGGTCGGCGACATGTGCGCGCTCCCGTTCCTCGACGGCCGGTTCGACGATGCGGTGAGCGGCTTCGCGATCTCGCACATCGACACACCGGCACGTGCGCTGACCGAGATGCGGCGCGTCGTGCGGCCGCACGGGCTGGTCATCGCCGCGGTGTTCGGAAGTGCCCCGAATGGTGCCTCGAAGGATGCCGTCGACCAGGTCGCTCGCGACTTCGGATTTGAGCCGCCCGCCTGGTACATCGGGCTGAAGGTTCGCACCGAGCCGCTCTCGAATACGACGGCACTCCTCGAGGCGTGTGCGGAGTCCGCCGGGCTGGAGGACATCGAGGTGGCCGACGTGATCGCCGACTCCGGGCTCGACACCCCCGAGTCAATCACCGCATACCGCAGCGGTTTGGCACACATCGCGCCGTTCGTCGATTCGCTGTCACCCGCGCGGCAAACCGAGTTCTTCGAGTGCGCCGTCGCCGCCGTGCGCGAACGCGGTCAGCCGGTACGTCCGCGCGTTCTGATCCTCTCGAGTCGAGTCCCCGCATAGTCCAGGAACGGCGCGCGCGCTGGTGCGTCGAGCGAAGCCGCAAGCCGGTCGCGGTGCGCCGACGCAAGCTCGAAACAGAGGTCGGAGCCGAGCGACGCGCCGAGCTCCGCCATCACCCACCACGCTTCGACGCCGGCCACCGACGACAGCGATGCGCTGAGCGCGGCCAGCGCGGCCGCGGTCGGTTGTTCAGCGCCGAGTCCCGCGCTCGCCTGCAGGCGCAGCATCTCGCCGAGCTGCATATAGCGCGGAGCGTATCGATCGGCCGCGGCCGCGATGAGCTGTTCGGCGAGGGTGAGGGCGGTTTCCGGTTCGCCTCGCAGCAGCGCGATCCTTCCTTCGAGGAGATCGACTCGCAGCTCGTGCCGCCACCGGTAGGCGTAGATGTCCTGCATCAACCCGCGCGCCGACGTGATCGCACGGGTGGCCGCCGCAACGTCAGAGTCTGCGAGCGCATCGTCGCAGGGATCGAGGATCGCATACACCTCGAGATCGCGAAAGGCGGACTCACGAGCGCCCTCAAGTGCTTCCGCGTTGCCGGCACGCGCGTGTGCGACGTCACCGATGTTGCGAAGGACCCACGCGTTGAAATTCACCCCCAGCGCGGCATACCGGGTCAGCCCCCGCCGCCGCCCCTCGGCGGTCGCGCGGTCGAAGATCCCGAGCGCCTCGCCTGCGCGGCCGCAGGTCGCGAGCGCGTAGCCGTGGGCGAGGTATCCGTGCACCGGCGTGTAGATGGTCGACATGGCGTCCAGCGTCGCGTACGGGCTCGCCTCGACGGCGCTGATCGCGAGCCCGGCCTGGCCCATGTGCACTTTCAGGAACGCGTATACAGACGTGGGCTGGCGAAGCTTGTGCTTTCGCGACGCGGCCATCGCCTGTTCCATGAGCACGTCGGCGCCTCCGACATCACCGAGGGCGTGCAGTGCGCGGGCGCGGATCAACTGCCCCTGCACCCGTTGGCTCGGTTCTCCCGCCTGCTCGACGAGCGCCTCGCCGAGTGTCGCTGCACGTCGGAAATCCCGGTTGTAATAGGCGGCGGATCCGGCCACCTCGAGCGCCTGGGGATCGCTGCCGGCGTCGATCGCGTGCTCCGCGTCGGCCTGCGCCGCATCGAAGCGCGTGAGCCGCAAGTGCACGATCGCACGCTGGACGCGGGCGGCAGACGTGTCGTCTGCGTCGACGGCTTCTGTTGCGAGAGCCAGCGCGGTGTCGTAGTCGAACCGGTCGGCGGCGATGCGGCTTGCGGCGGTGAGCGCCGCCGACGCGAGCGACCTGGCACCGCTCAGCCGGGCGTGGTGGGCGACGAGCAGGGGATCCGACGCCGGCGACCCGGACAGCACCCGCGCGGCTTCACGGTGAAGGAGCGCGCGGCGCGGTGACGTGGTGGAAGCGTCGAGCACCTCACGCACGATCGCGTGCCGGAATCCGTATGCACCGTCGCGTGCCTCGAGCAACCCGAGGCGCACCCCGACATCCAGATCCTCGAGCAGCCGGATCGGGTCGGTCCTCACCACGGCGGCGAGGACGTCGATGTCGACGGATGCCCCGAGCACTGCCGCACTCGTCAGCGTCCCGGCCGCGGTGCCCGCTTCCGCGCAGCGATCGAGGACGGCAGCCTGAATGGATTCCGGAGGCGTGGCGCGCCCATCCGCTGACGCCAGTTGAGTGAGAAACAGCGCATTGCCGCCGCTGCGCTCGTGCAGCCGATCGGCGCGCTCTTCGCCGACAATCTGTCGCACCGCATCGATCGACAGCGGCGGCAGCAGCAGGCGCATCGCCTCGGGCGGCACCTGGCCTTCACCACTGCGACGCGTCAGCAGGACCAGCACGGAAAGGTCAGGGCTTGCGACCAGATCGGCGATCCATGCCCAGGTGAGCGGATCAGCTCGCTGAACATCATCGACGAACAGCACGGCCGGCAATGCGCACGCTCGCCGCACCACCCGTCGCAGCGCGGCGAACAGCACCGCAAGCCCCGCCGGCGACGAGGCTTGCGCCTGCGCGATATCGGCGTTCGGCTCAGCGTCCGTCGACGTCCAGTCGAGCATCGGCTCGAGCAGGGTCGCGTCGGTGCCGAGCAGCTCGTGGCCCACGTCGGTCCCGACCTGACGAAGATGGTTGCGGATCATGCGCAGGACCGGCTGAAGCGGCAGCGACCTGCTCAGCTGGTCGCAGCGCGCCGCAAGGACGACGGTCTCGGGGCCGAGGCGGCCGGTCCAGGCGGACGCAACCGCTGTCTTGCCGATTCCCGGTTCGCCCTCGAGCACCACCGCCACCGGCGACCCCGTCTGTGCACGCAGGAACGCATCGTCGAGCGCTCGCAACTCCTCCTGCCGGCCGGGCAGATCGGTGTCACCGGTCACTGCGCGACGGCCCGACTGGGGCGACGCGACCAGGATCCCGGGCACCGGCAGCCCCTTGAGCACGGCGACGTGCGCGGAGTCGGTGAGCTCCGACGGCGAGGTCCCGAGCTCATCGGCAAGGCGCAGCCGCATTCGCTCGTACAGCGCGAGCGCCGACGACGATCTGCCCTGCGCAGCCAGCGCGGCCATCAGCAGCCGCAGGGACTCCTCGTCGTACGCGTCCTCGTCGAGTGCTTGCTCCGCCGCTTCGACGCCGGTGGCCAGGTCCCCCGCGGCGAGCGCGGCGCGTGCCACCAGGTGGCCGGTACGGGCGCTGAGGCGTTCGACTGCACGGCGTTCCTCAACCAGCCAGGCCTCGTCGTCGAGCGCGGGATGCGCGAGCAATATTCGCGCTGCCATCGCCGCAGCCAACGCGGGCGCCGGTTCCGCTTCGCGCAGTCGCCGGTCGGCTTCGGATTCGAGCTCGGAGGCAGCGATCAGATCAATCCAGTCGGCGTGCAGTGCGTACCCGGCGTCACCGTGGCTGATGCGCGACGAGCCGAGAACGCCGCGCAGACGGCTCATGAGCACCGCGAGTTGCGCCGGTGGATCGCGCGGCTGATCGTCGAACCAGAGGACGTCGGCGAGCCGCTCCACGCTGACCGGGCGTCCCTGAGCGATGCCAAGGACGCGAAGGGCCACTCGCGCCTTGCGACTGCCGAGCTGATGCTCGGCCAACCCCTCGACCGACACCCCATCGATGACATGGATCCGCAGTGCGCCCGGTTGAGCCACCGGACGCACTGTCGGCGGGGCCTCGGCGCGGTCCACGGCACCAAGGATACGTGCCGCGAGGACCGCGCGAGGGAAGCCCCTATCGCCGGTGGGTCACCCCTTCCCGTAGTTGCTCGCGCCGTTCCAATCGATGAGCACGACCGGCTCGTCGCCGATCACCCACGCATCGTGACCCGAGGGCAGCGCGGTGATGTCGCCGGTGCGTGCGTCGAACTCGTTGCCGTCCGCCATCTGAATCCGCAGCACCCCGGACGCGTGGTACTGGAAATGGGGCGCCTCGCAGAGCTCGGTCCCCGCGATCGCCTTGACGTGCAACGACCACCGCCACCCGGGCTCGAGGGTCAGCCGGCCCACCGTGCCGCCGCCGATAGTGACGAGATCGACCCGCCCCTTCTCGAAAACCCGCTCCTCGTCGGGACTGCTCAGAGTCTTGTGTTCCGCCTTGATCGTGGTTGGCATTGCATACCTCCTGTGAACGCCGCTGGCGCCGTCAGGGCGCCTCGGGTCGCATGCTGCGCACAGGCGATTGCAGGATCCATGCAGAACGGATCTCCTCGAGACGCTCGGCGACCTGCACGGGACCGCTGAGGGCGACCAGGTGCCCGCCGGTCATCTCCTCGACGGGATCGGTGAGCGGAGCAGCTCCTGCGCCAGCGGGTCGTTCAAGACATCTCTGACATCTTCACGCTTCACGGGACCCCTTTCAACCGGCTCAGGAAGACGTCGGAGAGCCCACCGCCCCGCGGCGCAGGCCGTCGAAGAGGAGACCGACAAGGCGCTCCGAAGCCTCGGAACGTTCCTGGTCGGTCGACATGCAGATGCCGCCGACGGCACGGATCAAGTCAGCGCCATCGATATCGCCCCGGACCGTCCCGGCGGCGACGCCGGCGGCGAGCAGCTTACTGGCGGCCGCGGTCGCACGCCCCCGCGTCTGGTCGGAGATGCTCGGGTTGGAGCTGAGCAGCGGCTTGAGCGCCGAGAGCATGCCCTTCTTGGTGGCCACGTGCCGCACGAACAGCCGCATCCACTCCGCGAGCGCCAGGTCGGGCGGCGTGGACCCCAGGAGCTCGTCCGCTCGCTCACAGAGGACGTCGATCTCGTGGCGATAGACCGCCTCCACGAGTGCGTCCCGTGTCGGGAAGTGTCGATAGAGCGTGCCGATGCCGACGCGCGCGCTTCGCGCGATGTCCTCGAGCGTGACGTCGGCCCCCCGGGCCGCAAACGCGTCGGCGGCCGCTGAGAGGAGGAGATCCCGGTTGCGCACCGCGTCGGCGCGTTGATGACGGTCTGTGGAAACCGAGTCGTCGGGCTCCATCACCCGGCTCCCCGCCACTTCGACTTCACGTCCCATCACTAGCTCACCAGAACCTCAAGTTGCAAAACGGAGGGAACCTCCGTTATACTTCCGGAGGCAACGTCCGTTTCGTAAGTCTACCCCATCTGGAGGATCTCCGTGCCTTCTACCGCCACTCTCGTCGCTCCGCCCGGCCGGGCAACCCAGCGCCAGCCTCGCCGGGGCCTGGTGCTCGCCATCATCCTTGCCGTCCAGCTGATGGTGGTGCTCGACGCCACCATCGTGAACATCGCACTGCCCGACATCGCCGGGGCATTGCACTTCTCCCCCGCGAACCTCTCCTGGGTGATCACCGCGTACACCCTGGCCTTCGGCGGGTTCCTGCTCCTCGGCGCACGAGCCGGCGATCTTCTCGGCCGCCGGCGCGTGTTCATCGCGGGCATCGCCCTCTTCACAGCGGCGTCGTTTCTCGGTGGCGTGGCCCCCTGGAGTGGCTGGCTGCTCGCGGCCCGCGCGCTCCAGGGAGTCGGTGGAGCGCTCGCCGCACCCTCGGCGCTCGCACTGCTGATGACCATGTTCCGGGAAGGCCAGGAGCGTGTTCGCGCGCTCGGCTGGTACACCGCCGTGTCCATCGGCGGGGGTGCCATCGGCCTGATCCTTGGTGGCCTCCTCGTCCAGTGGGCATCGTGGCGCTGGGTGCTCTTCGTCAACGTGCCGATCGGCATCATCGTGATCGCGCTGGCACGGCGTCTCCTCACCGAGACCCCCAGCCGCAACGGGCACTTCGACGTGCGCGGCGCGCTCACATCGACAATCGGCGTGACCTCGCTCGCCTACGGGTTCGTGCGCGCCGCCACCTCCGGGTGGGGCGACGCCCTGACCGTGGCTTCCTTCGCCGCCGGCGTCATCCTCCTGGCGACGTTCGTCCTGCTCGAGCGCCGCGCGCCGGAGCCGATCACGCCACTGCGACTCTTCGCTGACCGCAGTCGCAGTGCGTCCTACATCGCGCGCCTCTTCCTCACCGCGGGAATGTTCGGCATGTTCTTCTTCCTCACGCAGTTCCTCCAGGACGTGCTGCACTACAGCCCCATCAAGACCGGTCTGGCCTTCCTGCCCTTCACGGTCGCGCTCTTCTCGATGTCGCAGCTCAGCGCGCGCGGGCTCATGCAGCGGTTCGGCGCCAAGCCGGTGATGGTGGTCGGCTTCTCGGTGTCGACCGTGGGGATGTTGCTGATGACCCAGCTCGCCGCATCGAGCAGCTATGTCTCCCTGCTGGCGCCGCTGATGCTCTTCGGCGCAGGCAACGGGCTCGCATTCGTGCCGCTCACCTCGGCATCACTGAGTGGCGTGCGTCAGGAGGATGCCGGTGCCGCGTCGGGTTTGGTCAACGTGATGCAGCAGCTCGGCGGCGCACTCGGGCTTGCGGTGCTCGTCTCAGTGTTCGGCACGGCCGCACGCGGGGCCGCGCAGTCGGTTGCCCTGGCACAGCAGGCGTTCGTCACCGGCGCCGATCACGCGTTCATCGCGGCCACCGTGTTCGTCTGCGCGACGGTTGTCGTGCTGGCGGTGGCGATTCGCGGGCGGCGTGCCACCGCCCGCGCAGCCGCGGTGCCTTCCTGGGTGCGCGAGCTCGACGCGCCGGCTACGGCGTTGATCGAGAGCTGACCGGATCGATGAAGACGGTCGACCGGTAGTAGGCAAGTTCCGCGATCGATTCGCGGATGTCGTCCAGGGCCCGATGCGCCTCCTTCTTGGGAGGCGCATCGGCGAGGACATCGGGATACCACCGCCGGCAGAGCTCCTTGACGCTCGAGACGTCGATCGAGCGGTAGTGGAGGAAGTTTTCCACCTCGGGGAGGTGTGCCGCGAGGAACCGCCGGTCGGTCCCGATCGAGTTGCCGCAGAGTGGCACTGACCGCGGCTCGCCGATGTGTGCTCTCAGGAATGCGAGGGTCTGCTCGCCGGCCTCGGCGAGCGAGATGGGTGACGATTGGATCGCCGCGAGCAGCCCGGATCTCGTGTGCATGGAGCGCACCACGACCTCCATGGCGTCCAGTTCCTCTGGGGTCGCAGAGACGACGATATCCGGGCCTTCCGCAACCGTCTCGAGCTCATCGTTGGTGATCACCGTGGCGATCTCGACGATCACATTCCGCACCGGGTCAAGACCGGTCATCTCGAGGTCCATCCAGGCGAGCACGACGCGATACTAGCCCAGGCACGCGACCGGGGCAGGAGGCTATTACCTTCCCGTTGTGGCTCGGGGGAGCACCCTGCTGAGCCATTCGACCACCGCGGCAGTGGCGCGCTCGAGTGAGTCGGAGCCCGTGTCCTGCACGTCGGAAACCAGCATGTGGTTCGCGAACGGGATGGCCACGAGCTCGATGTCCGGCGGCAGTTTCGGAAACTGATCGGGACGTCCGAACGGGTCTCGCTCGCCCTGCACGACTAGCGTGGGCTTCCCGGTGCGCAGCAATTCCGCGGGGCTGCCGGGTCCGAGCAGCGGATAGGCAAGTGCCAGCACCGCGTCGGCTCCGAGGGCCCGTGCCGTGCGGCAGGCCACCTGCGACCCAGCGCTGCGGCCACCTGAGACCTTCAGTCCTTCGAGGGCACTGAGAGCCGGCCAGAGAGCCGTCCATGCGCGATCCAACGACTCCTCGCCCGCGACCTCGTAGTTGCCCTCGACTCGATACGGCTGTGTCACCAGGAGGACGGCGTATCCGAGTGGCGGCAGCGCACCGGCGAGTGCCTGCAGATCCCTCGCCTCCACGCCGGTGGCGGTGCCATGGCCGAGCACGACCGTCGCGCGTGGCGCGGCCGCTGCCGGATACCAATCCAGGCGCGCGTTTCCCACCGGTGTGGCAACCAGCTGCTGATGCATCGTCTACTACGGGGTTGTGATCCTGCGATGGTGTGCCACGAAGCCGGCAATTCGCATCGTGATCGCGGGGTCATCGGGGATGACATGTCCACCCCCGTGTTCGATGATCACGGGCTCCGCAAAGCGCTCCGCGAGGAGTTGCGAATCGCGCATCGGCACGTACCGAGCAGTCGGCGTCCGCGCTCAACCTCTCGCGCGCCGGCCTCGGCATCACGCTGCTCCCCGGCAACGTCATCCCGGCGCACTTCGACGGTACGGTGCTCTCTCCGGACCCGCCGGTATTCCGGATGCTCTCGGTGTACACGCGCGTGCGTGCCGACCCGATCACCGAAGCGTTCGTCGATGCGATCTCCCACCAGACGATCGCGGTACTGCAATAACGACCGCGACGGTGCGCCGGGCGACTGCGGGCAGGCCGGCCTCCGTGTTCGAGATCGGCTGTCACGGAAACGCAACCGCAGACCGGAGAGATCGCACCCATCTGGCGCTCGGCTCACGGGGTGCCTCCCCCGAAGTCACAAAACGGAGCACCGCTTATGACAGGTCGGGAACGCTGCGCAGTGGTGGCTTACGGTCGTGTCGTCCGCGTCTATCAGAGTTTTGAGATCCTTTGTGAGAACCACTCACCCGACCCGATCGTCCCGACACGCCATGGCCCGCCGGCTTCAGACGCCGCTCAGCCTGGTCACGGTGTTCGCGACCCTGTTCGCTCTGCTGCCGAGCGACGCTTTCGCAGCGGGATCGCCCCTTGAGAGCGAGACGTTCGCCACCAACGCGACGGCTGCAGGCCAGTGGATGCTTCCGGCGGGCCGGGGCAACACCAATGGCGCGTGCCTCACCGCCGGTCCTGTGTCCGCAACCACGTCGATCCCGAACTGCTCGCCGACCACTGACGCCTCGGGGAACGGCGCGCTCCGCATGACCACCAACGCCGCGAGCGCCGTCGGCGCGGTCTTCTACCAGGCGAGCCTCCCGACCGCGCAGGGTCTCGACGTCACGCTCAACACCTACCAGTTCGACGGCACCGGTGCCGATGGCATCGTCTTCAGTCTCGCTGCGGCCGACCCGGCGAATCCGACGCCACCGGCGAGCACGGGTCCGCTCGGTGGTGACCTCGGGTATGCGGCCAACACACAGAGCCTGCCTGGAACCGCTGGAATGCCCTACGGCTACCTCGGCATCGGGCTCGACGTCTACGGCAACTACGAGAACACGCCGCTCGCCGGCGGCACCGGGTGCACGAACCCATCGCCGCTGGTGAACAACCTCGCGTACCCCGAGTCGGTCACGACCCGCGGCCCCGGCAACGGCAACGTGGGGTACTGCATCCTCGGGACCACCGCGACGGTGAGCGCCAACTCGAGTGGCGGTGGCAGCCACAACGGCACGATCACCAACGTCGGAGCGGGGAACCTGCTCGACAACCAGGCCGCAACGACGCGCACCGGCGACAAGGTCCCGATCGAGATCGTCATCAACCCCTCCGCATCGGCCACCACGACGACCAGCGGTCTGTCGGTCCCTGCCGTGTCGTGGCTCATCGCCTACACACCGCTCGGAACCTCGACGCAGCAGACCCTCGAAGGCGCCCTGCCCACCACCACCACCAACGCCGCACTTTCGACCTTCCCCGCGTCATGGATCAACCCTGCTACCGGGATCCCCTACCAGCTCACCTTCGGGTGGACGGCCTCGACCGGTGGCTCGAACGAGTACCACGAGGTCAACCAGGTCGCCGCATCGACGTTGATCGGTGCCGTGCCGGAGCTGTCGCTCACCAAGTCCGACAACGAGAGCGGGCGGATGCTCGCCGGCAACCAGGCCAATTTCATCCTCGCGCCGAGCGTCTCGTCGAGTGGCGGATCCGAGGCGAACATGCTGACCGTCACTGACGTGCTGCCCGCAGGGATGACCCCGGGTACCGCAACCAGCAGCGCCGACTGGGGGTGCACGACGGCGAGCCAGACCGTAACCTGCACGTACACGCCGGGCTCGGCGCTGCCGGCCGGCACGTCCTTGCCCAACATCACGATCCCGGTGACCCTGTCGCCGGCGCTGAGCGGCACCGTCACCAACACCGCGCGTCTCTCATCCACCGACGCACTCCCCGCGGTGAGCAGCGACGCAGTTGCGGTCAGCGCGTTCACCGACACTGCATCGCCGTCTCCGCAGACATACCTCCAGACCGTCACGTACACCGCGACCTTGCCGTCCAGCGCAACCGGAACGGTCACCTTCAGCATCGGCGGCACGACGCTGTGCGCGGTGACATTGCCGGCCCTGAGCTGCACCGCGAGCAACGCCCCGGTCGGCGCCGACACGGTGACGGCGACGTACTCCGGTGACACGGTCTTCGCGCCGCAGACCACGACCACGACACTGACGATCACCAAGGCAACGCCGACCTTCGCTGAGGCGGCTGCGCCGGCGTCGATCGTCTACGGCTCGCAGGACACGCTGTCCGACTCCGGGCTGCCCGCCGGAGCGACCGGCACCGTGACCTTCTCATCCGGCGGCTCGACACTCTGCGTCGCAACCATCGCAACGACGAGCTGCCAGACCGCATCCACGCTGGCCGCGGGCACGTATCCCGTCATCGCGTCGTACTCGGGTGACAGTCACTACACCGGCGCGACCGCGACCGGTGCGAGCTTCACCGTCACCAAGGCGAGCACGTCGATGACCGAGGCGGCAGCACCGGCGAGCATCCCGTTCGGCACGAACGACACCGTCTCGGTCGCCGGGCTCCCCGCCGGCGCGACGGGCACCGTCACCTTTACCTCCGGTGGCTCGACGCTCTGCGTCGCAACGCTTCCGACGTTGAGCTGTGCCACACCGACGTCACTGATCCCTGCGCTGTATCCGGTGACCGCGACGTATTCGGGTGACGGCAATTTCACCGGGACGACGGCGAGCACCGCAAGCTTCACGGTGACGATCGCGAGCACGTCGATGACCGAATCCGCCGCACCGGCGAGCATCCCCTACGGATCCACCGACACGCTCTCAGTGTCCGGACTGCCGGTTGGCGCCACGGGCAGTGTCACCTACAGGTCGGGCGGATCGACGCTGTGCGTCGCGGCACTGCCGGCGACCAGCTGCGCCACCTCGGCCGCATTGACCCCCGGGACCTACCCGGTGACCGCGGCCTATTCCGGGGACAGCAACTACACCGGCACCACCGCGATCGGCGCGAGCTTCACGGTCACCAGGGCGACCACCGCGATGACCGAATCAGCGTCACCGCCATCGATCGGCTACGGGTCGCAGGACACGCTCTCGGTGACCGGATTGCCTGCCGGCGCAATGGGAATCGTGACCTTCACCTCGGGCGGTACCACCCTCTGCACGGTGACGCTCTCCGCAACAAGCTGCCAGACCGCCGCGACACTTGCGCCGGGGACATACCCCGTGACCGCGACCTATCCCGGTGACACCAACTACCAGGGCACCACGGCTACCGGAGCCGGCTTCACGGTCACCAAGGCGGACCCCGTCTTCAGCGAGTCAGCCGCACCCGCGAGCGTCCCGTATGGCACCGCCGACACTGTGTCGGTGACCGGGCTGCCAGCCGACGCGTCCGGGACCGTGACCTTCACGTCAGGTGGGTCAACGCTCTGCACCACCCCGCTGCCGCTGACAAGCTGTGACACGGCGTCGTCCCTCGACCCGGGTGCCTACCCCGTGACCGCGACCTACTCGGGTGACGGCAATTACAACGGCGCGGTCGCAACCGGCGCGAGTTTCACCGTGACCAAGGCGGATACGTCGATGACCGAATCGGCGGCGCCCGCGACCATCGCGTACGGTGCGCAGGACACGCTGTCGGCCACCGGCCTTCCGGTGGATGCATCCGGGACCCTGACCTTCTCGTCGCGCGGCTCTCCGCTCTGCGTCGCCACGCTCCCCGGGCTCAGCTGCCAGACATCGACGTCCCTCTCGCCGGGCACCTATCCGGTGACCGCGAGCTACTCCGGTGACGGTCACTACAACGCCACGACCGCAAACGGTGCGTCGTTCGTGGTCACCAAGGCAGATCCGTCGTTCACCGAAGCTGCCGCACCGGCGAGCATCCCCTACGGAAACGCCGACACGCTGTCGGCTGCTGGCCTGCCCGGCGCCGCGACCGGAGCGGTCACGTTCAGGTCGGGCGGATCCCCACTCTGCACAGCGGAGCTCCCAATGCTCAGCTGCCAGACGTCAACGTCGCTGGTCGCGGCCACCTACCCGGTGACCGCGACGTACACGGGTGACGCCAACGACAACGGTGGGGTCGCGACCGGTGCGAGTTTTGTGGTGACCCAGGCCGGCACATCGATGACCGAGTCGGCGGCACCCGCAACCATCGCGTTCGGCATGCAGGACACACTCGCGGCAGCCGGACTTCCCGGCGACGCGACCGGCACGGTGACCTTCGCATCGGGTGGATCCACCCTGTGCGTCGCGACGCTGCCGGCGATGAGCTGCCTGACCGCGTCGACACTGCCACCAGGAACCTACCCGGTCACTGCGACCTACTCGGGTGACAGCAACTACACCGGTGTGATCGCGAGCGGCGCGAGCTTCACGGTCACCAAGGACACGGTCACGCTCACCGAGCTGGCATCGCCCGCCACGATCGTGTATGGCACCACCGACACGGTTTCGGCCGGCGGACTGCCCGCCGGCGTAACCGGCACGCTGACCTTCACGTCGGGCACCATGGGCCTCTGCACGGCAACCTTGACCGCAACCGGCTGCGACACCCCGGCAACGCTCACGCCCGCGACCTACCCGGTCACCGCCTCGTATTCCGGCGACGTCAACGACAGCCCCGCCACCGCGACCGGCGCAGCCTTCACGGTCATCAAGGCTGACACCGCGATCACGGTGACCGTCTCGCCCGGAAAGACGACCAGCGGCGGAACCGTGACCGTGTCCGCGTGGGGCCTGCCGCCGAGCGCCACCGGGACCGTGACCTTCACCTCGGGCGGGATCGTCCTGTGCACGGCGACACTCCCGGCGACCAGCTGCACCACCACGGTCACCCTCCCTCCCGGCTCATACCCGGTGAAGGCCACGTACTCCGGTAACGCCGGCTACAACGGGTCGAGCGCGGTCGGCAGCGGCCAGCTCGGCGTGCTCTCGGTCGTCTCGGCGGTCACCGTCCCCGACACCGGAGCTGGTCAGACCGGGCCACACACCCTGCTCGGCGCCGCGATGCTCATCCTGGGCAGCGGGATTGCCGCGGTATCGCGCGGCCGCCGGCGGAGCGCCCGGAAGATCTAACCGCGCCGCGCGCGAAAGGCTCGGCGCACAGGGGCTGCGAGGGTCGCGGCGCGGTGAGTGTAGGCTCGTGTGGACGATGCCACCTCCCGAGACGAGCGTCACCTACCGCAGTCCGTTGCTCGAGATGACGCAGACCACGCCGACCTGCCTCTGGAACGACTCCGCCGCGATCGATGAGCTGACCCATTCCATCGAGAACGGCGCGGTCGGAGCGACGTGCAATCCGGTGATCGCGGCGGCCGTGCTCGCCGGAGACCGGGCCACCTGGGCACCGCGAACCGAGGCCCTGTTGCGCGAGCTTCCGACCGCCACCGAGGACACGATCGCGTGGAGGCTCGTCGAGGAACTGTCGATCCGGGCCGCGAAGCTCCTCGAGCCGATCTTCGAGACGCACCAGGGGCGCAACGGGCGCCTTTCGATCCAGACCGATCCCCGCTTCTTTCGCGACAGCGACGCGGTCGTCAGGCAGGCGCTGGCGTTCAGCCGCCTTGCGACCAACATGATCGTGAAGATCCCGGTCACGCGTGCCGGTATCGCGGCCATCGAGGAGGCGACCTCGCAGGGCGTCAGCATCAATGCGACCGTCTGTTTCACGCTCCCGCAGTGCATCGCCGTCGCGGAGGCAGTCGAGCGCGGACTGCGTCGACGCGAGGCCGACGGAGAGGACATCGCGTCGATGGGACCGGTCTGCACGATCATGGTCGGAAGGCTCGACGACTGGCTCAAATCGGTGATGGAGCGTGACGGGATCACTGTCGATCCGGGCTTTCTCGAATGGGCCGGCGTGGCCGTGTTCAAGAAGACGTACGCGATCTTTCGCGAGCGTGGCTATCGGATCCGTCTGCTCTCCGCGGCGTTCCGCAACCACATGCACTG